>Ga0268264_10000342_pt1 | contig 71753 bp, 65 predicted proteins | sample KBSSwiS32_FD_190357 | JGI IMG/M metagenome (GOLD analysis project Ga0268264, IMG submission 190357) | Switchgrass rhizosphere microbial communities from Kellogg Biological Station, Michigan, USA - KBS Switchgrass S3-2 (SPAdes) (version 2) | ecosystem: Host-associated > Plants > Roots >... | reverse complement strand
GCCCCTTTTGGCCCATCGCTACGTTGCTCGTCGGTCACAATGCATCAACATTGCTCCCTCCTCGCGCCTGGCGCTGGGCCAAAATCGGCTCCGTCCCGGCGCTTCCATCTATCCGAAACAGGCTCTAATGCGCCGATCCGTCAGGGTAGTGGTGGCGCCTGCACAGGCGGCGAACCGCCATACCAGCGGCCAATCGCCGCCACCGCGACCTGCTGATCGGACCCGCGCCTGCGACTGAGCAGGCTGGTTCGCTGCTGACTGGTCCCGCCGATACGCACGCGAGTGCGGATCCAGAACAGATCCGAAGTGAAGCCGCTGTTCGGTGGAATCGTCAATTGCCGCGCGTAGAAATCCGACTGCGTCAGAAAGCCTTGCCGGTTGCGCCAGGCGATCAGCTCGTGGGCCGCCGGGGCATCGTTCAACAGCACCGTCAGCATCGGCTCGCTTACGGCGTTGAGGTTGATCCGCGCGCCATAGGGGAGGGCCGTGATCAACATGGTCAGCCGGCCATATTGCTCGTCGCTCAACCCCGCGAGGCGGAGCGGCCGCAGGTCGGATATCGGCCCTATCCTTCGCAGGAGATCTATCGCCTTGGGGATTTCCGTCGCATCGATCCCGGCGGCGGTTGTTATCCTGGTCAACATGGTGATCCCGGCCGGATCGTCCGCCATCAGCAGATTGACGTTGAAGCGAGATTGCGCGTCGGCGATCGAAAGATCGAAGCTGCCGCCCTCGATCGGCGCGCCCTTCTCGGCAAGCGCGGCCCATGGCTCGGCGGCATTGTCTGTGTCCGGTGCCACCAGCACATCGCGCCTTAACGCGACGATCGCCGAGCTTTCCGCGCCTTGCGTGATCGCCTGCGCGCGCGCCGCTTCGCGCATCTTCAGCGATCGATCGAGCGCGCCGTCCTCGGCCGAGATCATCAACAGCAATATCCCGCTGGCAATCGCGACGAACAGCAACACATTGATGAGGATCATGCCGCTTTCGTCGGCGGAGCCAGGCGAGCTGTTCGTCATGGCTGCGCCGGCAACAAGGCGATGCGGCGAACCGAGCCATCGATCCCTCCGCCGGCGAGGATGATGTCCGCCGAGATCGCCGTCGGCCATTGATCCTGTTCCTGCGGGTCTGCCGGCCAGCGGTCGGTCCAGCCCAGCCCCGGCGCATAATAGCGCCAGCGCAAGGCGCTGACGCCGCCGATGACGCGCTGGTTTATCTGCCGCCCCTGCACGTCGAGGCTGCGCATGACACTCCCCTCGACGAGCCGATAATGGACACGCACGGGAATGCCGCCGATCGCGGCGACGGGCCGGCTGAAGCTCAGTTGCGCGCTATCCCCCTCGACCGGCCCCGGTGCGACCTGCCCGATGTCATTGTCGATCACGAACGCCGCGCGCTGAATCTCGGCGACTCTTGCCAGACGCCCCTCGGTGCCGCGCTGGATCGACATCAGGCTTTCGACAAGCGCGACGCCCGCCAGCGAGATCAATGCGAACAGCGCCAGAGAGATCATCAGTTCGATCAGCGTGAAGCCCGATTCTTCGGGCTTCACTCCGATCAACACGAAGCCCGCTTCTTCGGGCGCGGCCTTCATGCCGTCTGGCTCTTGTCCACCACGCTATAGCCCCGCTCGCCCGCGACAAGAATGGCGAGCTCGCGCTGGGCGCCGCCATCGGCGCGAAAGCGGATGGGACCGGTGATCCCGTTTGCCGACGCGCTCGACAGTGCAGCCCGATCGACAGTGCCACCCGCCTGCAGCGAGCGGATGAGCGCCGACCCGTCAAAGGCGAGCGCGGCGAGGCTGCCCGGCAACGCGCCGAACCGCTCCTGATAGCGTTTGGCGAATTCGACCATCGTGGACGGATCCGATCCCGCAGCCCAGGCGCCGGAAATGGCGGCGGCATCAGTTGCAGGCTCGCTCGCCAGCAGCTGGACGCCGCTTCCGTCCAGTGCGCGTGCTGCTGCAATCAGATCGGCGGCACCATCGGTGACGAGCACCGCGTCCGGCAGATCGCCCTTCCCTAGCTGCTTCAGCGCCGCAAGGAGCGTCTGACCAGCCGGTAGCGGCGCCGGCAGCTCGCTGAGCTCGATACCGAGCGCAGCTTTGGAGCGCTGCGCTGCAGCCAGCCCCTGTCGCGACCATAGCGAGGTTCCGCCATATGCCACAACCCGCCGGACGCCGCGCCGGCGGGCATAGCCCAGCAGCGCGGAAACACTTTGTGTGGCGGTTACACCGAGCAGGAACGCGCCGCCGCCGATCAGGCTTTCATCATTGCTGAAGCTCAGCACGGGGAAGCCGCCACCGACAGCGGCAATCACGGCAGCCGTCTCCGCCGAGAAGAGCGGCCCCAATATGATGCGCGCGCCACGCTTCACGGCCTGTCTGGCGGCGGTCGCCGCACCTTCGGGCGTGCCGCCCGTATCGAACGCCATGATCGCTTCGGCTTTCGCATCCTGCGGCGCCAGCGCGACGGCCCGTTGCAAGGCGAGGCCGATCGATGCCGAGGCTCCGGTCAGTGGGATCAGCAGCGCGGCCGTGCCCTTCTTGCCAGCCGCCAGCAGGGGCGCTGCCAGCGTGGCGGCGAGCGCGAGCCCGAGTATGTCCCGGCGATTGGCGAGGTGCGACGTCATCGATCCGCTCACAATGCTACTATATTGTTGAGGTTGATGATCGGCAGCAGGATGGCGAGCACCATCAGCAGGACCAGCCCGCCCATCAGCAGCAGCACCGCCGGCTCGACCAGCGCCACCATCGTCGACGCCATCGCCTCGAGCTCGCGATCGAGTTCGGCCGAGGCGCGCGCTAGCGCGGGGCCGAGCTGCCCGCCGCTCTCGCCGCTGGCGACGATCGCGACGAGCATGGTCGGAAATATCGCGGCGTCCGACATGGCGGACTGAAGGCTCGATCCCTCGCGGACGCGGCGCGACACGCCGAGAGCCACCTCCCGCACATGAAGATTGGGCGTCACGGCAGCAGACGCGTTCAACGCATCCACCAGCGGCACCGCGCTTTGCACCAGAGTCGCCAGACTGCCCGCAAAGCGCGCCGCATTATTCTGACGGCTGAAGCGCGCGAAAGGCCGTCTCGTCGCCAGCATGCGATCGACCCGGAGCCGATTGGCGGGAAGCCGCAGCCATCGCGCCCACGCAAACCCGGCGACGATCAGCGCGGCCAGGATCGCCAGCCCATAGGATTGTAAGCCGCTTGAAATCGCGATCAACGCGCGGGTGAGAAAAGGCAATGCAGCCCCGCGCGCGATGAAGACCTTCACGATGTCGGGCACGACATAGACCATCAGCAGGGTCATCATGCCGAGCGACACGACCGCGAGCAGCGCCGGGTAGAGCAAGGCAAGCTGGACCTTCTGCTGATTGCGATGCCGCGTCTCGACGAAATCGGCGAGATGGCCGAGCACCGGCGCCAGCTTGCCCGCCTGCTCGCCAGCCGCCACCGACGCGCGATAATATTCGGGAAAGACGGCGGGATGAAGATTGAGCGCCGCCGCCAGCCCATGCCCATCGAGGATCGCTCCGCGCACATCAAGCAGGATCGATCGCAGCGCTTCGCTCTCGGCCTGATCGGCGACGATCCGGAGCGCATGCTCGACATTCACCTCGCTGCTGACCAAAGTCGATATCTGTCGCGTCACCGTCGCCAGCGCGCGCGCACCGATCTTCCGGCGGCGAAGGCGCTGGCCGATGTCATTGGCGGCAACCGCCGATCGTTCGCTTGTCGTCTCGACCGATGTCGGCAGCAGTTCGCGGTCGCGTAGCATCCGCCGGGCAGCGGCGGCGCTCGAAGCCTCGATAATGCCGCGCGAAGCAATGCCCGTCATATCGACGGCTCGATATGCGAACGCTGGCATCAGCGATCTTCCTGGACGACGCGCGCGACCTCATCGACGGTCGTGAGACCTTCGCGCAGCTTGGCGATACCGTCATCGAGCAGACTCGGCCCGGCCGCGCGCGCAGCCTCGGTCAGCCGCGCCTCGGACGCACCGTCATGAACGAGCTTGCGCATCTGATCGTCGGGCACGACGACCTCATACAGGCCCATTCGCCCGCCATAGCCTTCGCCATGGCATTGCTCGCAATGGCCCGCGCGCCAGATCTTCTTGCCGGGCTTTAAAGCGCCGCCAAGCATCGCACTGTCCGCCTCGGTCGACCGATCCTGCCACCGGCAATGCGGGCAAAGCCGGCGAACCAAACGCTGCGCGATCAGCCCGACGATCATCGGCGCGAGCAGATAGCGTTCGACTCCCATGTCGATCAGCCGCGTCACCGCGCCCACCGCACTGTTGGTGTGAAGCGTCGACAACACGAAATGCCCGGTCATGCTCGATCGCACCGCAACCTCGGCGGTCTCCTGATCGCGGATTTCGCCGACCATGATCACGTCCGGGTCCTGCCGCAGGATCGCGCGCAACCCGCGCGCGAAGGTCAGGCCGGTGCGGTTGTTGACCTGGGTCTGGCCGATCCCGGCGAGCTCATATTCGATCGGGTCCTCGACCGTCATGATGTTGCGCTTGCGATCGTTGAGATGGGTCAGCGCGGTGTAGAGCGTCGTCGTCTTGCCCGATCCGGTCGGCCCGGTGACGAGGACGATGCCATTGGGCCGGTCGAGCAGCCGGGTGAAGGCGGCGATGTCGCGCGCGTTCATGCCGAGACCGGCAAGATCGAGCCCGGTCGCGCCGCGATCGAGCAGGCGCATCACCACCCGCTCGCCATGCTGGGTCGGGATCGTCGAGACCCGCACGTCGATGTCGTAACCGCCGACGCGCAGGGTGACGCGCCCATCCTGCGGCACGCGCTTCTCGGCGATGTCTAGCCGCGCCATCACCTTGATGCGGCTGGCAAGCAACGGCGCCAGCGCACGCTTGGGTTCAACGATATCGCGCAGCACGCCATCGACGCGAAAGCGCACGATCAGCCGCCGGTCCTGCGTCTCGATATGGATATCAGACGCGCCCTCGCGCACCGCCTGCAGCAGCAGAGCATTGATCAGGCGTATGACCGGCGAATCGTCGCGGCTGTCGAGCAGATCGTCGGCGGCCGCCGCGCTGTCGGCGAGCGCCGCGAGATCCTCGGTGCCGGCAAGATCGAGCGCCTGCGATCCGCTGTCGCGATACTCCGCCGCGACGGCGGAATCGAACGGGCCATCGTCCAGCGTCTCGAATCGCAGCGCCGGCCCATGCAGCCGCTGCATTTCCAGCAGCGCTTCGATATCGGCATCGGCACGGTGGAGACAGGACAGTCCCGCATCGGCCTGGCGGAGCAACACGCCCTGGCGACGGGCAAAGCCATAAGGCAGGGTCACGCCGCTCATCCATGCACCTGAAATTCTGCCGACACGAAACCCTTGGCTGGCCGTCGCTGAAGCCGCATCGTTTCGAAACGCAGCGGCGAGGTCCGTTCGACATCGGCGACCCAGCGCATCACCTCTTCATAGGGCGCATCGGTCAGGACGGCGCGAAAACGGTCGCGATCAGGGGTGATCTGCGGAGCGAGACCGAAGGCCGTTGCGCTCGCCGAGAGAATTGCAGCCGGCGATCCCTGGCGCTGGGCAACGCCGCCGCCGATGGTCGCACCGGCACGCAGCCGCGCATTGAGCGCCTCATAGGTCTGGAGGTTGACGATAGCCTCGCGCCGCAATGTCCAGATCGGCTGGATCACCAGCACGATCAGCGCCCATGATATCGCCAATGCCGCGAGGACGCCGAGCAGTAACTGCTCGCGCGAGCTGCGCCCCTGCCACCAGTTGCTCAGCTGCTGCCGGAGTGACCGATCGAACTTCATACGCGCGGCTCGCTGCTGCCGACGAGGATGCTGGTGCCGTCGATCCGCGCCGTCAGTCCGGCTTCGGCGAGAGCGCGGCGCGCGCGCTCGATCGTCGTGGCATCGGCGGCATCGAGATCGAACCGCAGCCCATCCTTGTCACTGAACGAGATCGCGCGGTAGCTGAGCGCATTCCCCAGCGGGCTGAGTGCGCGCGATGCGGTTGCCAGCATCGGAACGAGCGTGCCCGGTGGCGACATCGATCCGGCGGGCAGCATATCCGCCGCGATCCTCGCGGCTTCGGCAGGGTTGGCACCGACAAAGATGCCCGGTGCGGCACGCGACAGGCGAGACTGAAGTTCCAGCCCCCGTTTCGCCGCGATCGATTGCAGCACGACGATATCGGCAGCGGCGATTGCGCCATGCGCGAGCAAGCCGACGGCAGCCACTTTTGCCAGCCGGCGCAGCGGCGCGGCGAGCGATGCACGCTCGACGGCAAAAGCGCCCTGCCGCAGGTCGATCGCAAGCGGCACATGCTCGGGAAACTGCCTGACCTCATCGCATTCGGGCTTCCCCGCGGCGGTCCACAGCGCCAGGAAATTGGGCTCGGCGACAGCGAAGCCACGGCCATCGGCCATGCGAACGAGGATACGCGTGCCCTGCGGGCGCATCACCGTCCAGCGTCCGTGCGCCGGCAGCGATAGCGCCAGCGCATCGGGCATGATCGCCGCTTCGCCGAGCCCTGCCATTGTCGCCTGCCCGACCCAGCCCGCCATCACCGCCGGATCGACGACGCTTGCCAGATAAAGCCCGTCGGTCGGATCGGCGGCGAGCGCGAGATGGACGCTGTCGGTGGCGCGCGCGATCCGATCCTCGATCGCGAAGGGCAGCGCCTCGAACCGTTTGCGGTGTGATGGCAGCGGCAATGCCACGGCAAGTGTCAGTATCTGTTCAGCGGGAACGAGCAGTATGTCGCCCTCGGCCTCGCCGGCAAGCGACAGGATCGAGCCATCGATAAGCGCCGACAGCGTGCCGGACGGCGACACGAAGCGGTTTTTTAGACGCGACAGCATTTCGGCCATGCTAAGCGACTGCAACCTGGATTTCATCGAAGGGTTTCATAGCGTAGCGATGACCATAGTTTCGCATCAATATCATGACGAGCCCAAAGATAGGATGACGGTCGCTTATCGGCGCATGGACGATCCGGAAGCCGGCTTGACCCTGCTGGAGATGATCGTCGTCCTCGCGATCATCGCGCTGGTCGCGGCGCTGATCGTGCCGAATGTGATCAGCCGCCCCGATGAGGCGCGGGTCACGGTCGCGAAAACCGATCTGCGCACGATCTCCGCCGCACTCAAAATGTATCGCCTCGATAATGGCGACTATCCCACCACCGAGCAGGGGCTGTCTGCGCTTGCAAAGAAGCCTATGATCGAACCGCAGCCGCGCAACTGGTCGGCCGAGGGCTATCTGGCGCAGGTGCCGGTCGATCCCTGGGGACGGCCCTATGTTTACCGCTATGCGGGCGGTGCCGGCAGCTTCGATCTTGAATCCTACGGCAAGGATGGCAAAGCCGGTGGCGAAGGACTTGATGCCGATCTGAGCGATCACAAGCCCTGATGCGCGTCGAGGGGGATGAGATGGGCTTCACGCTGATCGAGATGCTGGTGGTGCTCGCCATCATCGGCGTCATCGCCGGCGCCACCGTCCTCGGTATCGGCGCTGCCACGCGCGGCGCGAGCGTCGAGGCTGAAGCAAAGCGTCTGGCCGGCGACCTGCAGACCGCCGCCGACACCGCGATGGTCGACGACACGCCCGTCTCTATGGTCTGGGACGATCGCAGCTACGCCTTCGTTCGCGGCGGCGATGCGACCATGCCGCGGCACCGGCTGGCGGCGGGCATACACATGGACATGGGCGATGCGCATCAGCCGCTCCCCATCGGCATCGACGGCAGCGGCGTGCCCGCGATGGCGGGATTGCGCGGATCGTCCGATCGCTGGCTGGTTGCCTATGACGGCCTGAGCGCCAACGCCTTTCCGGTCCCCGCGTCGTGACGGCACCGCTCCATCAGCAGGGATTCACGCTGATCGAGGCGCTGGTCGCGCTGCTCGTCCTGGCCATCGCCGCAACCGGGCTGGTCCGCGCCGCCGAAGCGCATATCGATTCGATCCGTAACGTCGAGCGGCGCACGGCGGCACAGCTTGTCGCACAGAACCGGCTTGCCGAAATCACGATAGGCGATCCCGGATCCGGCAGCGCACCGGTCGAGATGCTCGGCCAGCAATGGGCCGTCTCGACCAGCGAGCGGCGAACGGACGACCCCGATCTCCACGCGGTGACCATATCGGTGTCGGCCGTCGGCGACCGGACGCCGTTGGTTTCGCTCGAAGGATTTCGCGATCTCGGGAGCACGACCCGATGAGAGCCGATCAGGCGAAGCGCGCCGTCAATATCTTCACGACCCTGGTCGCGCTATCGGTGATCGTCGCGCTGGGTATTTTCATCTGGCGGCTCGTCGGTGCGCTGTCGCCGCCGCCCGCCGAAAATGCTGCCGCACCGGTGACGCAAAATGTCGATGTCGGCCCCGCGCTGGCGCTCGCGCCGTTCGGAAAGCCCGATGCGAGCTTTGCACCGCAGACGTCGCTCCCTCTTCAGCTGCGCGGCCTGTTGCTCGCGCAGCCACGCGCACGATCGACGGCGCTGATCGCGAACGCCGACGGCATTCCGGTGCCGTATATGATCGGCCAGGCCGTTCCGGGCGGCGCAACGCTTGAGGATATCGGTATCGATCATGTGCTGTTGCGCGTCGGCGGGCGCATCGAACGGCTCGATTTGCCACGCGTCTCGACGGCGACCGCCGCGCCGGCCCCGAGCGGCGGTGGACAAATTGCCATGCCCACGCAACCATCGCCAGCGGCGCCGATAAATTCGCCTCCTTCGTCGATCATATCGATCTTCGAAACGGTGCCTGCGACGCCGACCGCAACCGGCTTCCGCGTCGGCGATCCGCTGTCGCCGGCCGCGCGTCAGGCGGGCCTGCAGACCGGCGACATCATCGAGAAGGTCAACGGCGCCGCCGCACCAAGCCTCGTTGCCGACCGGCGCCAGCTGGCCGCCTTCATGGCCGCCGGCTACGCGCAACTTGTCGTCTTGCGCGGTGACCGCCGCCTTTCGCTTTCCTTCCCGCTCCGCTGAGGTATCCTGTACCGTGCGCTTGATCCGTCCCTACCTGACTACTGCGCTGATCGCCGCAATGCTGGCATCGCCGATCGCAGCCCAAACCGCGTCCGCGCCGGCGGACGTCGTGGTCAACATGCGCGCCGTCGATATCGCCGACGTCGCCGAGCAGATTTCGCGGATCACCGGCCGCACCCTGATACTCGATCCGAATGTGAAGGGCGTGGTCAACGTCACGTCCGCAGAGCCGTTGAGCGTCGATGGCGTATGGGACCTGTTCCAGTCGGTGCTGCGCGTCCATGGCTTCGCAGCGGTGCGATCGGGCCGGGCATGGCGGATCATCCCGCAATCGGCGGCGGTGCGCGATGCCGGATCGGGCGGCCGATTGAACGGGCAGGACGTCACCACGCGCATGATCCGGTTGCGCAATATCTCGGGCGATCAGGCCGCGCGCGTGTTCCGCCCGCTCGTCGCGCAGTTCGGCAGCATCGAGGCGATGACGAGCCCGAATGCGATCATCGTTACCGACTATGCCGAAAATGTCCGCCGGGTGGAGCAGCTCGCCCGCGCACTCGATGGCGGCGGCGGTGCGAGCTTCGATAGCATCTCATTGCGCTACGCCAATGCGCGCGACGTCGCCGCCGCGATCCAGGGCGTGATGGGCGATGGAACGGCCGCCGGCGGCCCGCGCGTGGTCGCCGATGAGCGCAGCAACATCGTCCTGATCCGCGGCGAGCCCAACCTTCTTGCCGAAGCACGCCGCCTCGCGCGCACGATCGATCAGCCCGGCGCCGGCGTGCCGATCACCCGCCTGATCCGGCTCAACAATGGCGATGCCGAAGCGATCACCGAAGTGCTGCGCGGCCTGATGGGCGAACAGGGCAGCGTCACCAATCCCGTCGCCAAGGCCGTTGCCGGCGGCCGCGCGCGGATCAATCGCCAGACCAATGGGGGCAGCACCGGGCTGACGACGTCGCAAACGTCGTCGCTCATCGCCGGCGCCGGCGCCGCTGGCCTCAACCTCGGCGCGAACCAACTGGGCAGCAGCGATATGGCGACGGCCGCCTCATCGGCCGGCAGCGGCGAGAAGGGCTTTTCGACCGACGAACTCACCGTCCAGCCCGCGCCCGAACTGAACGCAATCGTGCTGCGCGGAACCCCCGCTGCCATCAAGGCGATCGAGCCGCTCATCGCCGACCTCGACGTGCGCCGCCCGCAGGTGCTGATCGAGGCCGCGATCGTCGAGATCAGCGGCGATCAAGCCGAGGCGCTCGGCATACAACTGGGCATCGGTGCGGCAGCGATCACGCAAGGCGATGGCGCGGCGACTTCCTTCTCGGCGCTGGGCCTGCCGCTATCGTCGATCCTGACCGCGATCGGCGCGCCCGCCGCGGCCGCTGTCCTGCCCAACGGGGTCTCGGGCAATTTCGGCATCGGCAATAATTTCAGCGTGCTGGTGCAGGCGCTCGGCCAGTCCACCCGCGCCAATCTGCTCTCGACACCGAGCCTGACCACGCTCGACAACGAACCCGCCGAGATCGTCGTCGGTCAGAATGTCCCCTTCCGCACGGGCAGTTTCGCCACCGACGGCAACACGATCAATCCGTTCACGACGATCGAGCGTCAGGATGTCGGCATCACCCTGCGCGTCGTGCCGCGTATCCACGAGGGCAATGTCGTCCGGCTCGAAGTGGCGCAGGAAGTGTCGTCGGTGGTCGATGCGATCACCGGCGCCGCCGATCTCATCACCAACCGCCGCAGCATCCAGACGACGGTGCTCGCCGATGACGGCCAGACCATCGTGCTTGGCGGTCTGATCAGCGACGATCGCGTGCGGACGCGGAGCCAGGTTCCGATCCTCGGCGACGTGCCCGTGGTGGGCGAACTGTTCCGCAGCCGCCGCGAGAGCCAGATGAAACGGACCCTGTTCGTATTCCTGAAGCCGACCATCCTGCGCGACAAGGCCGCCACTGCGGCGGCAACGCAGGGCAAATATGGTCAGTTGCGCTGGAACGAGGCCCAGCTCGGCAAGGGCCCGCCGCTCCTGCTCGAACCACCGCAGGCTCGGCTGCCTGTCGATATCAACGGCGTCTATTGATCGTCGGGCACGTCCGGCGGGTCGACCGCCGGCATCGGCACCCTTATCTGCAACGGCCCACGGCTGAACAGCGCCGCCTCGGCGGAGACGGCCTCCAGCCTCCAGCCGCCATAGCTCTGCCCCGGCGCGAGCGTCTTCGTCGTCCCTTCGGCGGTGCGCACCAGTGCGACCGCGTCATGGGGCGGACGGCCCACCACGCCGGTCAGATCGGGCGCATCCTGCGGCAGTGCCGCCCCGGGCTCGCCGCTCTCGCCGACGAAAAAGCGCCGCTCGCCCGGCGCAGGATCGGGCGCATTTTTCGGACGAACGATCGCGCTCTGGCTCGATGGCATGGATTCCGAAACGGGGGGCCACAGCAGCCAGGCAGGGATGGCGACGGCGCACAGCCCGGCAATAGCGATCATCGCCAGATCGGATCGGCCGACGATCATCGGCCTGCCCATATCGACGCGGCATGGCCATCGAATCGCACGGTGCCGTCGCCCGCCGCCGAGCGGCGAAGCTGCCAGTCGGCAAAGCGGACCAACGGGCGGCCTCGCTCGATGTCGGCGACATAGCGCACAACCGCTGCCTCGGGGCCAGAGACGGTGACGCGGGCGATGATCGCCGCCGTAGCGTCCTGACCGGCCGGCTCGATCGCGATCCGCTCGACCAGCAACCGCCGGTCGACAGCCGCCTCTAGCAGGCGCAGCCGGATCGCTCCGGCCGCAATGTCGCGCGATCCTTCGCGCCACGCGCCGCCACGCCCCGCCAGGTGCGTCAGGGGTCGGGATTCCGACTGGGCACCTTGCCGGGCCAGCGCCAAAGCGGCTCGCTCCCGATCGAGGCGCATCAGCCCGATATGCGAAAGGTAAAGCGCCAGCATCAAGGCCAGCATGGCTCCAGCCCAAATCGCCGGCCTGTTCAGCCGATCGGTCACATCGCCGCCCCACGAAGCGTCACCCGGATCGCGCCGTCGTCGGTGCGCAACTGCCCTTCCTCGGAAAGCGTCGTCAGCAGCGGATCCACCGCAAGCGCAATGCGCAGCCGATCGGGATCGGGTGTATCGATCTCGATCTTCAGCCGGCCGTCGGCGTCGCTCGACACGCCGTTGATCGATGCATTTTGCGGCAGAACGGCGAATAGCCGCGCCGCGATCTCGCTCACCGTCCGCCGCGACATTCGCCCGGCCAGATCGCGCCGCGCGCTATCCGATAGAAATGGGCGGCCGATCCTCGACGAAGCCGACGCATTGGCAAGACGCTCGTTCTGTGTCGCTGCCAGCGTGGCGAGCGACCATGATCCGACGGCCACCGTAAACGGCATCGACGCGAGCAACCCGATCGCCAGCATCGCTGGGCGGCGCGGCATGGAGAAGGTCGGCAGATAGTGGCGCAGCTTCCAGTCGCGGCCGCTCAACCCATCGATCAGGCTCGGCCCCAGCGCTTCGATGCTGTCCGGCTCGAGCCCGGCCGCGATCAGCCGTTCGCGCGCAGCATCCGCCGACACCGCCTGAACGATACGCACCTCGGTCGCGCCACTGCGGCGAAGCGCGGTGCACCGGAACCTCGGGGTCGTCATATTGCTGCGGCAACCCGCGCCTGCGTGCCGCGATGATAGACTGTGTCGGTGGGCAGGATCGTGTCGATCTCGATATCCGGCTGATCTTCCAGCGCGTCGTAGACCGGCCCGAAATCGGCATCGCGCGTCTGCCGCAGCAGATCCTCGAAACTGTCGATCACGAAATAATTCTGCTGATAATCGTCGATCCGATATTTGGTCCGCATCACGCGGCGCAGATCGAAGCCCAGCCGGTTGGGCGACGGATCGTCGAGCGCGAAGATCGATTCGCCATAGGATGACACGATCCCTGCGCCATAGAGCTTCAGATCGTTGCCATCGCGGATCAGCCCGAATTCGACGGTGTACCAGTAGAGCCGCGCGAGCAGATCGATCGCCCCGCGCCCGGCCGCTCGCAGGCCGCCTTCGCCATAGGCCTGCATATAATCGGCGAAGGCCGGGTTTGCGAGCAGCGGCACATGGCCGAACACATCGTGGAAGATATCGGGCTCTTCGAGATAATCTATCTGCTCCGGCGTGCGGATGAAGCGCCCGGCGACGAAGCGCCGATTGGCCATATGCTCGAAAAAGACATCTTCGGGAACGAGGCCCGGCACTGCAACGACCTGCCAGCCGGTCGCCTTCATCAGCCGTTCGGACAGTTCGTCGAAATCGGGAATGCCGGGCTTCGACATCCGCAGCACATCGAGCCCCTCCATGAACGCAGGCACCACGCGGCCGGGCAGCAGCGCCTGCTGCCGCGCAAACAGCCGGTCCCACATCGCATGTTCGTCGGGCGTGTAGCGGCGCCAGGCCTGGGGGATCGTCCAGTCTGCGGCTGCGCCTGCAGGCGGGGTCGGGGCATCGCTGTTCATTGCGAAACTATAGATTGATCCGGCGTTCGCGAAATCAAAATCGATGGCCATGGCAACAGCGCTTTGGTGTAATGGCGACCGATGCTGACCCCCTCGCCTCCGCCCGCCCGGCTCCGCCCGATCGACCGCGAATGGCTCCACTGGGCGGTCGGAGAAATCAGCGCGGATCAGCTCCGCTCGGCGGACACGCATCTGATTCGGGTCCCCATCACATCGTTGAACGGCATCGACATCTATCTGAAGGACGAGTCGACCCATCCATCGGGGTCGCTCAAACATCGCCTCGCACGCTCGTTGTTCCTCTATGCACTATGCAATGGCTGGGTGCGCGAAGGCACCACGATCATCGAGGCGTCGTCGGGATCGACGGCGATTTCCGAAGCCTATTTCGCGCGCCTGCTCGGCCTGCCCTTCATCGCGGTGATCCCCGAAGGGACGGCAGCGGCGAAGATAGCCGAGATCGAGCGGCTCGGCGGGCGCTGCCACGCGGTCGCCGGCGGCGATATCTATTCGGCGTCCGAGCAGCTCGCCCGTGAAACCGAGGGTCATTATATGGACCAGTTCACCTATGCCGAGCGTGCGACCGACTGGCGCGGCAACAACAATATCGCCGAATCGATCTTCGCCCAGATGGCGAATGAGCGGCATCCGCTGCCAAGCTGGATCGTGGTCGGCGCCGGCACCGGCGGCACATCGGCTACGATCGGCCGCTATATCCGCTACGGCCGGAGCCGCTGCCGCAAGACGATGCTGGCGGTGGTCGATCCCGAAAATTCGGTGTTCGCCGAAGCCTGGCGCACCCGCCGTACCGATCTGCAATCCAGCATCAGGTCGCGCATCGAAGGCATTGGCCGGCCGCGTGTTGAGCCGTCCTTCATGCCCGACGTGATCGACCAGATGGTCGAGGTGAAGGACGCGGCCAGCTTCGCCGCCGCACGCTGGATCTCCGAACGGGTCGGCCGGCGGGTCGGCCCATCGACCGGCACTAACATGATCGGCGTGTTGCAACTGGCGGAGGCCATGGCCGAACGCGGCGAGACCGGCAGCATTGTCTCGCTCCTCTGCGATTCGGGCGAACGCTATCTCGATAGCGCCTATGACGACGCCTGGCTCGACGCGAACACGCCCGATCATCCCGATTGGACGGCTTGGCTCACCCGTTTCTGAGAACAGGCTGCCGAACAATCGCGCTAAGGTCGGAACCCGTGCTTTTCCGCCTTGTTCTGGGTGAATGCGCGACCTTCTGATCGATCGCCTCGGCGTGGCGGCAGCGCTGGCCGATGCGATCAACGTCCTGCTGACACTGCTTGTCTCCGTCGCGGTGGCATTGCTACTGTTCGCTCTCGCGCTGTCGGCTTTGCGCAGGCTGACCATGCGGACGAAGGGCAAGACCGACGATATCGTGCTCGAACGGATCGACGCGCCGATGCGCTGGATCGTCGTCGCCGTGGCGCTCAGCTTCGCGCAACGCGGGCTCGATCTTCCGGGCTGGAGCCGCGATCTTTGGCAGCAGGTGGCCGGCTTCATTCTGCCCGGCCTGATCGGCTGGATGGCGATCGCGCTCGTCGGCGCGCTGCGCGACGTGACCGAGGCGCGCTACGACATCAGCGTCGCCGATAATCTGCGCGCACGGCGCAAGCGAACGCGGGTCAGCATCTTGTCACGCATCGGCATGTTCGCGATCGTCTTCGTCACGATCTGCATGATGCTGCTCAGCATTCCCGGTGTGCGCAGCGTCGGCGTAACCCTGATGGCCTCGGCGGGCCTTGCGGGGCTCGCCGTGGGCGCCGCCGCACAGCCCGCGCTCAAGAATCTCATCGCGGGCATCCAATTGGCCTTCACCGAACCGATCCGGATCGACGATGTCGTGATCATGGACAATGAATGGGGGCGGATCGAGGAGATCCGCCTGACCTATGTCGTCATCCGCATCTGGGACGATCGCCGGCTGATCGTGCCGGTCAGCAAATTTCTCGAGGAAAGCTTCCAGAACTGGACGCGCGCCAGCGCCAATCTGATGGGCGCCGTCATCCTCTATCTCGATCCCGCCGCCGATATCGGCCGGCTGCGCGCGAAGACGGAAGAGCTCGTCGCGGCCAACCCGCGTTGGGACCGGCGATTCTGGAACCTGCAGGTCACCGACATGAAGGATGGCGAAGCGATCGAAGTGCGCGTGCTGCTTACCGCGAGCGATGCATCGGTCGCCTTCGATCTGCGCTGCGATGTGCGCGAGGCGCTGCTCTCCTTCATCGCGGCCGACATGCCCGAGGCCATCGCACGCCGCCGGCAGCTACCGGTCCACTTGGACGACCTCAGGCGATCCTGACGACTCTGGGGCGGCACCGCATCGTTCCGCCCATCGCGAACATGCCGCCGATCAGCATCGCCCATGTCGACGCTTCGGGCGCAGCCGAGGCGTCTCGCAGCGAAACATCGTCGAGGCCGAGATAGCTGTTACCCAGTCCGTTGAAGAAATGGATCCGCGTGTTCGTGCCGGTCGCGACAAACTCGGTCGAAAAGGACCTCCAGTCGATCAGATTGGGATCGGTGTCGCTGTTGACGAATTCCTGGATCGCGCCGCCATTGATCGCCAGCCGCATGGTCGCATCGCTGAGATAATCGTTCTGCGCCGAGCCCGTGTTGGTCGCGCGCCCGACGAAGAAGCTCAGCGTGTAGGTCGTTCCTGCCTGCGTCGCGATATCCTGATAAATGCCGGATTCCGGCCCGGAGTTGCCGGTGCCGGTCAGGTCGAGCGAATTGAGTCCGCTGTGCGCCTTGAAGATGAGGATCGGATCCTCGCCATCGCGATATGTGGTGTTGATGTGCAGGATATCGACCCCGGTGACGTGCCAGGCGCCTCCAAAAGTCGCTCCGCCCGCAATATGATTATAGCCGCCTGCTTGAACGACGTCGGTTTCGAACCCGCTATCAAGGACGAGATTTGGTCCGGCCGATAGCGGCGCAGCGACGATCAGAGCCGCGAGGCCCGCCAGAAAGATTTTCATCTACTCCCCTTCAGACAGGCCGCCGCATTACCGGCGGCCAAAATTCCAGCCAGGTCTGCTACATATCCGTAACGATCGCAGAAAGGGGCTATACGGACAATCGGCATGGGCCAACGCGATCGATGTAGCGGCGTCGCGTGCAGTCGTCAGGGTCAGTTCTGGACCGGGATCGCCACATTTTCGAGCGCGTCGGTGAACGACTTGCGCCACCACTGCACGTCTTCGGCTTCGATATTGCCCATCAATGCCCGCCAGCGTGCCTTGCGTTCTTCGAGCGGCATTTCGAGCGCCTGCTTGATCGCGTCGGACACATCCTCGGGACTGTGCGGATTGATGATCAGCGCCTGCTTGAGCTGCTCTGCGGCGCCCGCGAACTGCGAGAGCACCAGCACACCTGGATCCTCGGGGTCCTGCGCGGCGACATATTCCTTAGCGACGAGATTCATGCCGTCGCGCAGCGGCGTCACCAGTCCGACTTTGGCCGCACGATAAATTCCGGCGAGCCGATCGCGCGGATAGCCGCGGTTCACATACCGGATCGGCACCCATTCGACATCGGCGAAGGCGCCATTGATGCGCCCCGACAGGGAATCGAGCGAGGCGCGGATCTCCTGATAGCTCTGCACATCGGCGCGCGAGGGCGGCGCGATCTGCAGCATGAAGACCTCACCGTGCAGATCGTCGTTCGACGACAACAACCGTTCATAGCCGAGAAACCGCTCTTCCAACCCCTTCGAATAATCGAGTCGATCGACCCCGACGATCATGTCGCGGCCATTGGCGCTCTGCCGCATCCGATAGTAGGTGTAGCGCGCCGCCGTCGATCGCGACGCCTCGACGAACTCGGCCGTGTCGATGCCGATCGGACAGGCGATCGCCATGATCGATCGGTCGCCGACGACAACCCGCCCATCGTCTTCGACCGTCCCGCCCAGTTCCTGCACCACATAATCGCGAAAGCAGATCAGCGAGTCCTGGGTCTGAAAACCGACGACATCATAGCCGAACAACGTTTCCACAAGCTGCCGATGGTTCGGTAATGAGAGGAGCAGCCGATAGGGCGGCCAGGGGATGTGGAGGAAGAAACCGATCCGGTTGCGGATGCCGCGATCGCGCAGATACTGGCCTAGCGGAAACATGTGATAATCATGAATCCAGATCAGATCGTCGTGTTCGATCAGCGGCTCGAGCGTATCGGCGAAGCGCTGGTTGACCCGTTCATAGCCACCGGCAAAACCACTCTCGAACTCAGCCAGATCGATTCGGTAATGGAATAGCGGCCACAAGGTCCGGTTGGCATAGCCATTATAATATTCCTCGACGTCCTGTGCTTCGAGGTCGATCGTCGCGGTGGTAACGCCGAAGTTGCGCTGGAGATTGATCGCACCGCTGAACTGTTCGGTGGTCTCACCCGACCAGCCGAACCAGATGCCGCTCGATTCGATCAGAGCGGCCGACAGCGCAACCGCGAGCCCGCCCTGATTGCCACCGCCACCTTCGCCCGTCGGCGGCTGAACGCGGTTCGAAACGATCACAAGCCGGCTCATCGGACCGAACTCCATGGTTTGCTCAGCAGAACGGCGCAGTTGATCATCCCGACCAGCGAATAGGTTTGCGGATAGTTGCCCCAAAGCTCGCCGGTCTGCGGATCGATATCCTCCGACAGCAGCCCCGCCTTGGTTCGGCGCGCCAGCATCTCTTCGAATAATTCACGCGCATCGTCGTTGCGGCCGGTCAGCCACAAGGCCTCGATCAGCCAGAAGGTGCAGACGTTGAACGCCGTCGCGGGCATCCCGAAATCATCCTCGATCGCATAGCGCAACATATGCGATCCACGCCGCAGCCCTTCTTCGACCGCCTTCAACGTTCCCTGAAAACGGGGATCTTCGGGGGTGACGAAACGCAGATCGAGCAACTGGATCAGGCTGGCATCGAGATCGTCGCCGCCGAAGGTCGCTGAGATACGCTGTGTATCCTCGCGCCAGGCCGACTGCTCGATCTTGTCGCGGATGATCTGCGCGCGATCTCGCCAGAATGTCTCGCGATCAGGCAGCCCGACGGCACCGGCGGCATTGGCCAGACGATCGCACGCCGCCCAGCACATCGCGACCGAATAGGTGTGGACGTTGCTCTTGGTGCGCAGTTCCCACAGTCCCGCGTCGGGCTTGTCGTAAACCCGCCAGGCATGTTCGCCCACTTTTTCGAGCGCGCGGAAATCGCCCTCGCCCGCGACGCGATAGAGCCGCTGATCGAAGAAAGCCTGCGCGTTGGACAGGATGATCTGGCCGAAGGCGTCATGCTGGATCTGTTCATATGCCTGATTGCCGACCCGCACCGGCCCCATCCCGCGATAGCCGCTCAGGCCGGGCGCCTCGCGCTCGATCAGGGTCGCCTCGCCGCCCACGCCGTAGAGCGGCTGGATATGGCCGCCCTTCGCATTGTCGACGATATTGCGCAGATATTCGAGATAGGATTCGAGCACATCGAGCGCGCCGAGCCGGTTGAGCGCCTGCACCGTATAATAAGCGTCGCGGATCCAGCAGTAGCGATAGTCCCAGTTGCGCTGCGAATCGGCATGTTCGGGGATCGACGTCGTCAGCGCCGCGACGATCGCGCCGGTCTCTTCATGCTGGCACAGCTTGAGCGTGATCGCCGCTCGGATCACCGCTTCCTGCCATTCGACCGGGATCGCCAAGGCGCGCACCCATTTGCGCCACTCATGCGCGGTATGTTCGAGCATCGTATCCACAGTGTCGGCCACATCGCCGACGAAGCTCTCATCGGGGCCGAGGAAGAAGTGCAGCGTGCGTTCGACGCGGAACAGCCGCTCATCCTCGATCCAGCCGATCGGCGCACTGGTCGTCAGCCGCAGCGCCATCTCGTCGAGGACATAGCGGATGTGGTTCGAGCCCTTGGTGCGATCGGCATCGCCCTCGCCCCAACTTTTCGCCGGACGAAGACGAACGCGGATGCGCGGGCTACCGGCGATCGGCCGCACGATGCGCGCCAGCGCGATCGGTCGGTACATCCGCCCCGATCGGAAGTGACGCGGCGCGAAGTCGATCACCTCGATCGCATTGCCGGCGGAGTCCGTATGGCGCGTACGCAGGATCGGCGTGTTGCGCAGATAATCCTGCTCCGTCTCGACGCAATCTTCGAGGTCGATCTCCCAGAAGCCCCGCGCGCCCTCGCCCGCAGGCGGTTTATCGTCAAGCAACGAACAGAACACGGGATCGCCATCGACGCGGGGAACACAAGACCAGACGAAACGGCCCGCACGATCGACGAGCGCGGAGACCTGGCAGTTTCCGATCGGCCAGAGATCGAGCGTCGCCGTCATGCGCACATCGCCCAAAGCCAGCTGCGGACATCGGCCACGTCGGCAAGTCCGTAGAGCGCCGCCGTATCCCGATCACCCCCGACCAAAATTCCGAAACCGCCGAGATCGGCCGCCACCGCCAGCGCGGGCTCGTCGGTCAGATCGTCGCCGATCATCACCGGAAGCGAGCCAATGAATGCCGGCTTCTTCATGAGCGCGGCGATCGCTTCGCCCTTGTTGCCGGGCCCACGCAGCTCGATCATCATCTTGCCGGGTTGCAGATCGAGCCCGTGGCGCAGCGCGATCGTCGCCGCCTCGCGCTGCACCTCGGCTTCGAGCGCGGGCGCGATGCGATAATGGATGGCGACTCCTTGCGACTTCGTCTCCGCGATAAGCTGCGGATGAAGCGCCACGAATTCGCGCACTTCTGCGTTTGCCGCATCCAGCCCCGCCGGACGAGGCGGATGCTGAAGATGCCCGTCATGGCGGATCTCCACGCCATGGCTGCCCGCCAGGGTGAGGCCGGCAATGGTGGCCCCGATCATGTCGTCCAGCTGATCCATCGATCGCCCGCTGACGATCGCCAGCCGCGGGCCGAACCTGTTTCGCAGCGCCCCCAGCAGATCGATCAGCGCGTCATCGGCGCGCACAAGATCGGGCCGATCGATCAGCGGCACCAGCGTGCCATCGAAATCGATGAACAGACTATGCTGCGCGGGCGAAATGGCCGGCGGCGGCGCAAGGGCCGATGGTGCGGGCCGGGTCAACATGATCATTCCTTCGCCGAACGGACTTGCCGGGTTTCAACCGGACCGAAGGGAGGACGCGATAGCAGCGTTTCGGTTCCGCAAGGTTATGCCGAGGCGAAAGAAAATCGGCCTGTTCCGCCGAAAATTCGGCTGGCCGGAACGGAAAGCACCCCCGGGTTAAGGGAACCCGGGGGTGCACCCCACGCGAGGGAAATTGCCAGTCCGTTCGCGTGTAGCTGGTTGAAGTGAGGACCGGATCAGTGTGCCGCAACCGAAACCCGGCTGTTTTCCGCGACCTGCGTACCGGCATTGGCCAGTGCCAGCTCGACCTGCGGCATCGCCCGGGCCCAGGCAACCTTGGCACATGCCCGCGATGCGGCGGCTGCCTCAAGCGACTTGTCGCCATTATTGGCGCAGACCGCCTTCGAAGCGCGGTTCACGCGAGCCTTGAGTTCGGCGGCGCCCGACGTGCTGGCGAGGTTGAGGTCCGAATAGAGGACGCGGATTTCGGGGGTGCCGGCGAAGGCAGGGAAGGACACGGTCGCGGCGGTTGCGGCAAGGGCAGCTGCGGCGGCGAAGAAGATGGTCGAACGGCTCATGATAAACTCCTGTTGTTTCAGGGGCCTGACCCCCGTACGTTTCGCTTGGCGGCTGTCCATGACATGTCGTCCGGGCCGCCGTTGAGAGACCGATTAGGCCAAGGTGGCTGTTCGTGCATTTGGCGTTCGACCGACCGCGCCTTTCGCTCCACAATCATCATTTCGCTCGACGAACGGCGGGCGGGCATCGACGAACGACACTACGGCCGCCGAAGAGGCGTAGGTTCGTTATGGCGTGCGAATTGCGACGGTTGTGATTGAAACAAAAGTGTCACATTTGTAGAGCGCGCATCCGCACCGACCCTAAATGAGGACCGAACCATCCGTCAGATTGCCGTCCTGCCCTACCGCACCGACCCGTCTGGCGCGGTGGAGGTTATGCTCATCACCTCACGCGAGACACGGCGCTGGGTGTTACCAAAGGGCAATCGCATCAAGGGCCTCAAGAGTCATGAGGCGGCGACGCATGAGGCGTTCGAGGAAGCCGGGCTGATGGGGATCGCCTGCCCGTTCGCGATAGGCACCTATCAATATCGCAAGACGCGCAAGAATGGCTCGGTTCGCGTCGCGACGGTGGACATCTTTCCCTTCTCGGTGTCGCATCAGCTAGACGAATGGCCCGAACAGGACGAACGCGACGTTCGCTGGTTCTCACTGACCGATGCGGCCGCTGCAGTCGACGAGCCCGAACTCAAGGATATATTGATCCGTTTTCAGCCCCCGGTATGGACACCGGGGATTACGGAACGATTCGTGACGGCAACACGCCGTCACGGTGCAGAAAGGTCTACGATCGTGCGCTGGTTTCAGGCTCTTCTGCCCAAGCAGGGCAATTTCTTCGGACAGTTCGAGGCGCATGCGGCGTTGCTCGTTGTCGCGGCCGATGCGCTCGGCAAGCTTCTGCAGGGCGGCCCCGACATGGCGGCCCATTGTCAGGAGATTTTCGATCGCGAAAATGACGCCGACGATATCATCCGCGAGGTCCTGACCGACGTTCGCAAGACGCTGATCACGCCATTCGACCGAACGGCGATTACCGGCCTGATCGGATCGATGGATGACGCGATCGATCAGATGAACCAGACCGCCAAGGCGATTACGCTCTACGAACTGACCGAGTTCGAACCGCAGATGCGCGACATGGCCGGCATCATCGTTGAAGCGGCGCGGATCACCGCCGACGCGGTGCCGCTGCTCCGCGCCGTCGGCGCCAATGCCGGTCGCCTCCACGAGCTGACCGAGCGCATCGTCAAGCTCGAGGGCCATGCCGACGAAATCCACGACAGCGGTCTGAAGACGCTGTTCAAGGTGAAGGGCGATCTATCGCCGATGGCGTTCATCATCGGCCGCGAAATCTACAGCCATCTGGAGAAGGTCACCGACAGGTTCGAGGACGTCGCTAACGAGATCCAGGGTCTCGTACTCGATCACGCCTGATGATTTCCTTTCCGCTGCTCGTCGGGCTGATCGCCATCGCGCTCGCCTTCGATTTCCTCAACGGGCTCCACGACGCCGCCAACTCGATCGCGACCGTCGTCTCCACGCGCGTCCTCAAGCCCCATTATGCCGTCGCCTGGGCGGCATTCTTCAACTTCATCGCCTTCCTGTTCTTCGGTCTCCATGTCGCCGAGACGGTCGGCAAGGGCATCATCAGCCCCGACATCGTCACCGCGCAGGTGATCTTCGGCGCGCTGATGGGCGCGATTAGCTGGAATGTGATCACCTGGATGCTGGGCATCCCATCATCGTCGAGCCACGCGCTGATCGGCGGCCTGCTGGGCGCGGGAATGGCGAAGGCGGGTTTTTCGGCCGTGGTCTTGTCAGGCGTTTTCAAGACGAGCTTCGCGATCATCCTCTCGCCGACGATCGGCCTTCTGCTGGCCCTTCTGCTCGTCCTGATCACCAGCTGGGCCTTCAGGCGCTTTACCCCGAACGCCGCCGACCGGAAGTTCCGCAAGCTGCAACTCGTCTCGGCGTCGCTCTACTCGCTCGGCCATGGCGGCAACGATGCGCAGAAGACGATGGGCGTCATCGCGGTTCTCCTCTATTCGCAGGGTATGCTCGGCGGCGCGTTCCACGTGCCCTTCTGGGTCGTCATCACCTGCCAGTCGGCGATGGGTCTCGGCACGCTGTTCGGCGGCTGGAAGATCGTCCACACGATGGGATCGAAGATCACCCGGCTGACCCCGGCGCAGGGCTTCTGCGCCGAAACCGGCGGCGCGATCACCCTGTTCGCCGCCAACTGGCTCGGCATTCCGGTCTCGACCACGCACACCATCACCGGCGCCATCGTCGGCGTCGGCTCCGCGCGGCGGCTTTCGGCCGTGCGCTGGAACGTCGCGTCGAGCATCGTCGTCGCCTGGGTCGTCACCCTGCCCGCCGCCGCTGCGATCGCGGCGCTGTTCTACTGGATCGCCGGGCTGTTCTGATCCAGCCCGACCGCCTAGGCTGCCGACGATAGCGACGAAGAAGCCGCATGGGTGAGCAGGAGCAAATGGCGCAGGGCGACGCGCGTGCGCTATATCGCAGGATCGCGCTGCGCATCGTGCCCTATGCCTTCCTCTGCTACATCTTCAACTATCTCGACCGGGTGAATGTCAGCTTCGCCAAGCTCCAGATGCGCGATGATCTGCGGTGGAGCGAAAGCGCCTACGGGCTCGGCGCCGGCATCTTCTTCCTTGGTTATGTCGCATGCGGCGTCCCGGCCAATCTGATGCTGCAGCGCTTCGGCGCGCGACGCTGGCTCGCCTCGGTGATGGTGATTTGGGGACTGTTATCGAGCGCGCTGATGTTCGTCCGATCGGAACAGAGCTTCTACCTGCTTCGCTTCTTCACCGGTTGCGCCGAGGCAGGTTTCTTCCTCGGCATGGTCCTCTATCTGAGCCGCTGGTTTCCGGCGAGCGAGCGCGCTCATCACATCGCTCGACGGCTCCGGTTGGGCCAACGCAGATTTACGACCCTCTGCGATCTGATTTCGTTCTGCCGATGCCGCTCGCAGAACGCTTTGAAATGTCGATAGTCCATGAGGATGACGGATCGCTCAAAAGGCGATGCTTGCGCGGGATGTTTTCTTGCACCTGAGACCGTGCCTGCTGCGGTTGGATCATAAGAGTAAGCTCGCGGCCTTCGTGCCCAACAGAGCTGGATGGTTTCTTCATTCATCTCGACGCCGACGTGCTCGACGACGCGGTCATGCCGGCGCTCGGCCACGGCCTGGCGCTGGAAGGGCTCGGGATGCTCGGCGGGTTCCGCGACTGACCGGGGCGTGAGCCGGTGCGGTTCAAGCACATGCCATGGGGGCTTTTCTCCCGCGGCCGCGCAGCCTCGCGCCGACACCCCCTAGGCCGAGGATCATGATCGCCCAGCTGGCAGCTTCGGGTACGGCGCTGGGGCCGCCGGGATCGCCGCCTCCGCTTCCGCCTCCGGGCGTGGGGTCGTCGTCGAGTAGCGCGAAGGCATCCGCCGAAGTAGCCAAGTAGTCGCTATTGGCGAGGACATCGAGGTCGAGATCCCATCCCAGCGCATCGAACGCGGCGAGATCCAGCGCGGTCACGCCGAACTCGGTACCGCCGCAGAGCACCGGTCCCATGAGCCCGAGCGCGTCACAGCCTTCAAGAAATCTCCAGTGCGACGCCTGGTAGCCGTCGCCATTGACCTCCCCTACGGAAAAACGGGAGTCGCCGAAAAGCTGCGTCTGGCCGCCGTCGATCGAGAAATAGGGCGCCTGCCCCTGCAGGATCTGGGGCCGGGAGTGAACCCGCCAGTCGAGCACGGGACCGCCGGTCAGGGAAATATTGGCTGGGTCCTTTCCGAAACGGAACAGATCCAGCGTCGTCATGATCCCACCGCCAGGATTCTCAAAGTTGATCTTGGAAAATTGATTGCCGAATGGGGGTGAATTGGCGTCGTATAAATCAACCCCGCTTGCAAAGCCGAGCGAATGGCCGATCTCGTGCATGGCGACCGCAACGAAGTCGAACTTGTCGCTATCGATACCGTCGACCGGGTTGAAGTCGAACATTTTACTAGAATTGAAGTTGATCGTCGCGTCGGATTGGCCTGCGAAGCTGCTACCGTCATATTCGTTCGTGGACAGTCCGAAAGCTTTCAGAACCGATGTGTTGACAGATAGGTAGCGGTTGTTCTCGCTATTGTTCCTATCCCAAAAATCGCTGCCGATGATCCTTCCGACGAAGTTGTCATAATAAGGGGTGAGCGCCGAAACCGATCCGCCGCTGACGAAGCGCGAGATGCCGGCAAGCGCCTGCTGGTCGAGCGCCGACAGGTGCTGGCCCTGCAGCTTGGCATAGGCTGTCGATACGCTCACATCCTGCGTGTTGCTGCGGGCATTGCCCAATTCCCTTCCCGCGAGGGCCGAGAAGCCGATGTCGATCTTGATGTCGATATCGTTGGTGATCACCGAGGACCAGTATTTCGCGGCGGCTTCGAAGCCGGCGCGGGCGTCCGTGCCGATGCCCACTCCGCCCTTGTCGACGAAGGTGAAGGTCAGCGCTGAAGCCGCTGTCGACGCGGTCAGCATCGCGCTCCCCGCCGCACCCAGAAGAACCTGACGAAATCCACGCATCGATCGCCCCCTTGACCGTGACCATTGATGGCCGGCGCCTGCCGGGAGGATCGGCGGCCCAGCCGCGATCCATGGGACGAAATCTCGCAGGCGGCGGCGTACGCAGCGTCCGCCGAAAGGTGGAGATACTGACTCGGCACCTTCGGCTGAACGCATGGATGGCGCGCTTCGGCGTAGCGGATACGAAACGACTGCTTGGTTTAGGCGCAACCTTTCAAGATTCGATCTCCGCTACAGAATCGGGCTGGACAAGGCGATGAGGAGCGAATCGGGCTAAAGCGTTGGCACGCTCAGCGAAGCGGCCATTAGGACGATGTCGGCCTGCCGCTTGACATCGAGCTTGGCGTAGACACGCAGCAGATGGGTCTTGACCGTCACCACACTGACCCCGAGCTTCATCGCGGCTTCCTCACGTGAGCGGCCAGCCGCGATCTCCTCGAACACGCGTGCCTCGGTCGGCGTCAGTGCGAAAAGCGCCCGGACGATCTCTGTCGCCGCGGCGGGCGACGGGGCTGTGCCGGTCACGAATATCGCGGCAGCGGCGCCGGTCGCCATGCCTGATCGCAGGGCGCTGTTCTGGAGCGGCAGTACGTGGGCGGCGCCGATCGAACCATCGGCCATCCTCAGCGGGATGCCGAGGCCCTTGCGCGCCATATTAGCCTCTTCGTGCGCCGCCTGCGCGACGGCCACGGCCAGCGAGCGTGCGACGATCGCCGAGGTCGCGCCCAGCAGGCCACCGCCGAGGATGAGCGGATCGCGACGATCGAGTAGCGCTCTTCCCGCCTGATTGGCATGGACGAGGCGCATCCCGCGATCGGTCAGGAAGGTCGGAACGGTCAGGACGTCGAGGGTCGCTGCAAAGCTGTCGCGCGCCACGCGCGTCATGTCGAACAGCCGGCCGATCGCCACCGCGCGCTGAAGATGCGGCAGCACCAGGGCCGCCCATTGCAGATCGTCGTCGTGGAAGGCGCCGGCGGATTCGTGCCGGCCCATTCCCAGCGATGCGATCGTAGTGCTGTCCCGCGCCAGGATCAGCGCCATGGCATCGATCAGCCCCTGTGGCTGGGCCCATTCGAGATAATAGCGATTCCTGAACAGCACGTCAGGGTGGGGTATGATCCGTGTCGCGACGTAGGCGCGATCGATGGGGACCTCGGCGATGAAGGATGAGCCGCCCCATATTTCCGCAATATCCGAATTATACCGATCCATTTTGTCCAACCACGGCTGATCGACGCCATCTGCGACGTTGAGCAGGGTGCGGCCATAGGGCATGGCGGTCACCTGGATGACGGCATTGTTGCATCGCAGAAGGTCCCGAACCCGTCGCAGGGCACTGGGCCACAGCGCGGGATCGAGCGAGCAGTCGTAGATCGCCGCGACCAGATCCGAGAACTCGGCCGCTCCCATTCGTTCGAGCATGACCACCCCCAACGATGTGCCACCGATTTTCGCCGATGTCGGGCATATTGGCGCCAACAAAGGCCGTCACTTCACTCGTCAACTGCCGCACGATCTGCCCGATGGCCGCAGATCTCGGACCCACGCCGATCACAGCGCTCGGGTCCATCGAACCACGGACTTGTACCGCAGCGCAATAGCAGGCGCGAGCGCCGGCGTCGCCATTCGCCTGAATCTTTGCACCCCACGCTGCAGTAGTACCGAAGTTCCACCGAGCCGTGATAGATGTTGCCGCAGGTGAGGTTATTCTAGCCCTAGAGTCGCAACCCGAACTCGCCGATCCCGAAGTCCCCAAAACGATAAAGCTAGTTCGTGAGTTTATGTCACGGCCGGGAAATTCAGCGAAACGGGCTGCCTTCGCGATGATGCGCACTATTGAGAACCTGGTTTCAAGCATCGTGCGCCATTCAGTAGCTGCCTTAGAAAAGACGGCGGAGAAGACGGTTGACGGGCTATTGACTGCTGCTTCGAAGATAATCGTCGGTCTTCTTAGCATCGCACTCGTGGGTGCTACCGGAATCGGGTCGGCCGCGGTACATGCGGGAGCGCCGTGGGTAAAGCAGGCAGCAGAGGTCGTTCAGCGGCAAATCAGTGAGCTGGGCGGGTGACGAGAAAAGGCGGAGATAGTTTCCGTCAAAATTTGCTGCTGCCCAACGTCTGCCGCCCGGATCACCTGCTCGCGTACGGCTGTATTTTGATGGCTGCGTTTAAGTATCGCGAGCACGCCTAATTTCGCGCCGAAGCGGCCGGAAGCTGTCAGCCCGCACCCGGTCCAAGACCCGTCGTACGCCATCGCGGCGACAAACGAGCGGCTCTGGGAAAACCTGCTGTTCGCCTGGACCGAAGCAGACGGCCCGCGCCCCTGCACTGTTCTCGCATTGCGCGCACGATCGTTAGAAATGCGCTGTGCCGGCCGGGACTAGTTTCCACGTAAATTCCAACGATGGTTCACATCGTCGCGCTCCATCACGGTCTTCGGAACAACGACATGAGGAGCAAACCATGTATTCCATCCATGCTGAAACGAACCGCGCGAAGAGGCGCACCGCGAAATGCTGTACCCTGTCGAGCGCATTTGCTGCCACCACCGTCCTAGCTGGGATGTTTGCGCTGTCCCCATCGCCCGCAGCTGCGCAGGCTGTTTGCGATCTCGCCCAGCCCGGCGGCACCGACGGTGCCTCGGCGACGCAGGCGGGCGCCCTTGCCTGCGGGACGCGGGCCACGGCGGGCGGCGCCTCCTCAACGGCGATCGGCGTCGATAGCAATGCGAGCGGCCTTGAAGCGACCGCTACCGGTTTCAACAGCGCCGCTAGCGGCCGCGGCGCGACCGCGCTCGGCGGACGCAGCGCGGCGACCAACACATTCGCTACATCCGTGGGCTGGGCGAATGCCGCAAGCGGCGTGAACGCCTTTGCCGGGGGTAACCGTTCGGTTGCATCTGGCAATTCCTCGGTCGCTCTGGGTGACGTCGCCCAGGCAACGGGCGCCTCGGCAACGGCGGTGGGCGTGAACAGCGTCGCCAGCGGGCTGGAGGCAACGGCCAGTGGCTTTAACAGCTTGGCTGATGGACGCGGCGGAACCGCGCTCGGCGGTCGCAACCGCGCGAGCAACACATTCTCCACAGCGGTTGGATGGGCCAACACGGCCAGCGGGGCCAACGCCTTTGCGGGCGGCAACCGCTCGGTCGCCTCGGGCGCTTCGTCGGTTGCGATAGGCGATCAGGCGACGGCATCGGGCAATGGCTCGGTGGCGATCGGCGCGGGATCGGTCGCGGACGCGGACAATGTCGTCTCTGTCGGATCGAGCACCACGCAGCGCCGGGTCACCAATGTGGCGGCCGGCAGTTCCGCAAGCGACGCCGTCAACGTCGGTCAGATGCAGGCGGGCCTCGCGGGCGAGCGCGCCTTCACCCAGCAAGCCATCGATCGGCTTTCCGGCAGGATTGGGGAGCTGCGCGAGCGCGCCGATTCGGGCACGGCGGGGGCGATGGCGGTGGCCGGGCTTCCGCAGGCGATTCAGCCGGGCAAGGGATTGCTTGCTGCCGCAATGGGCACCTGGCGGAGCGAAGTCGCCTTCGCTATCGGCGCCTCCAAGGCCACCGACAGTGGCGTCGTGTTCAAGGCCGGAGCGAGCTTCGACACGCACGGTGGAGGCGGCGGAAACGCGGGCATCGGGTTCCAGTTCTGAGGATCCCCGCGCCGGCCGGCCGGCTTGGCGGCCGGTCGGTAGCCCTCCCGAAAAAGCGCATCCCTGACGGAGAATACCGATGGCAACGATTTCACTTCGCCCTAGCGCGGCCGAAGCCACCGTTTCCCGCTTCTACGTGGCGATGGCGATGATGTTCTTCGCCATCGCCTTCGCCGGTTTTGTCCCGACATTCTGGTGGAAGCTCGCCAATGGGACTTTCGCCGCTCCAGCCCTTTATCGCATCCATGGCGCTTTGCTGACTTGCTGGTTCATTTTCTATCTGATGCAGACGCTGCTGGCGGCTCGCGGACGCCTCCACGCCCATCGGATGTGGGGTATGGCCGGGATTGCCCTGTTCAGCGCAATGTGTTGCTCGATCCTTGCCGTCATGGTGACGGCCATGAACATGCAGAGCCTCAACGGCCATGGCGATAGCTCGCGGCAGTTTGCTGCCGTGACCTTTTGCGGCTTGCTGATGATGATCGGCCTATTCGCGCTCGCCATCGGGCGCGTTCGCAGACCGGATGTCCACAAGCGGCTGATGCTGGTGCTGATGTCCGGCATGATGACGCCTGCGATCGCGCGCGTTTTTCTGATGCTGATGGGCGCGGGCGGGGACGGCCCCCCACCGTTGGAAATGTCGATCGCACCGGCGCTAATCGCCAATCTGCCCGTGCTTGCGGCCATGGTGCATGACCGCCGTTCGATCGGATATATCCACCCCACCTATGTACACGCTGGAGCTGTCGTGCTCGCGGAGACGATCCTGGTCATCCCCCTTGCTCGAACGAGCGGCTGGATGGGCTTTGCCCAGTGGCTGCAGGGCGTCGCCGGCTGACCCGCCCGTCACCCGATCGCTTAGATCCACGGAGTTTTCGATGATCTACCACGCTTCCATCAATGCCGCCGACCCCGCGCATGTGGCGCAGGTGTTAGCCGAAATCCTGCATGCGCATGTCATCCCGGCGCCGGTGCCGCCGTTTCCGCGCGGTTCGCAGTTCGTGATCGTGGGCGACGCCTATGGCACCATGATCGAGGTGACCCCGCACGGCACGCTGCTCGATCCCGCCGCACCGGGCGGGACACGCCGTGACCCGGCTGCTTCAAGCCTTGGCGGGTTCCATCTGCTGGTGGGCTCGACCTTGTCGGCGGCGAAGATCGAGACAATCGGCAGGCGCGAAGGGTGGCCGGTCCACTATATCGAAACCGGATTGTTCGCGGTCGTCAAGATCTGGCTGGAAGGATGCTTCCCGCTCGAAGTCCTGACGCCGGACCAGATGCCGAGCTATGTCGATGCGTTGGGTGCTTATGGCCTGGAGAAGCTCGACGAAGCGTTGCGTCGGCTCGAGACCATGATTGCGGAAGGTCAGGGACGGGACGCGGGCTGATCGGCTTTCACGCCAGAAACGCTGCGATACGCTCGATCGCGATCGGCCATGCAGCTTCCTCCTCCAGGACAAGATGATTGCGACTGTCGAGCGTGACCAATTCGGCTCCCGGTATTTCCATTGCGAGCGCGCGCCCAGCGACATAGGGGATGACCGCGTCATCACTTGCATGGAGCACCAGCGTCGGCACGCGCACGTCCCGCAGGATTGGCCGTACGTCTATGTCGGCGAACGCCCGCTGGAGCCGCTCGGCATTGGCGGGGGAGGTGGACACCCGCTGCAATTCGTTGAACCAGTCGACCGTGCCCGATGACGCCTCCGGAAAGAACAGGGTCGTGAAAATCTGCCGAAATGCCGGATTGTTCTGGCCCCAGCCTTCGCGCGTAAGGGTCAGCATGGCCTCGCGCCGCTCCTTCTCGCCGGGCAGCTCCCGCAACTTCCAGCCCGCGGCATAGCCTCCATATAGGATTAGTCTGCGTACGCGCGCGGGGTGACGGACGGCATAGGCGATGGAAACGCTGCATCCCTGCGAGATACCGAGGAGATCAAACTGCTCGAGGTTGGCGTGGTCGACGACGCTGGAGAGGTCGTCGACCATTGCATCGAACGAAATATCGGCGACCTGCCAATCGGACAGTCCGTTGCCGCGGCCGTCATAGCGTACCAGCTGTCGAACGTCGGTGATGGCTCTCAGCCAATGGCGCCAGACCGGGCTGTTCCAGTCATGTTCGAGATGGTTCAGCCAATTGGCGGCTTTTACCAGCGGGATGCCCGATCCGGTGGCAGAATAGGCCAATGCTGTCCCATCGGAGGCCGTACAAAAACGGACTTGCTGGTGAGGTAGGTCGGGTTGACTGGACGATTCTTCGGGTCGCGCACTGCGCAGGGACGTGGGTATGGAGACCCCGTCGCCTTCTAATATCTGAATCGCGATGTCCCGTTGCCACGCCGCCTCCTCGTGCCGACCGGCTTGATGCAGACGTTCGACAAACAGGAGCTGCGCTGCGGTATCATAGGGATCAAGCGATACCCATTGCCGCACAACTGCCAACGCTGCCTCGCTGTCGAGCACGCGCCTGGACAGCTCCCCCAGCAGGTCGATACGCCATTTCCTGACCTCGCCCCGCATCGCAACCAGCCACGCCTGGAAAATGTCGCATCTGGGAAGATCGAGACCCTCGAGAAAAGGCGCGGCCGCTTCCGCGAATAGGATCAGGTCGGATGTCTCGCCGTTGGCAAACCCACGGAGCGCGGCCTGCCGGAACGCGCGCCAGTCGACGACCAGCAGGTCGCAATCGATCCCGACCGTCTCCCGATCGGCGACTACGCGGCAACGCTCGCCATCATCGATAAGCCCGCGCAACTTCGACAGGCTCCAGCGCAGCGACCCGCGCGGATCATCCGGTACATCCCAGAACATCTCACAGAGCCGCTCCCGCCGGACCGGACGATCGCAGGTCACCAGATAGGCGAGCAAAGCGCGTGTCTTCCGGGATGGCGGAAGCACCACCTCTTTGCTGTCATGGCGTAGCGCCATCTGACCCAAGAGCGTGAGTGCCAATCCTGGATTCGTGGCGAGGATCATGTGCAAAAAACTATTCTAGTTTCACGGATAAGCCAATGACGTAGCTATTCTGTGGTACTTGGCGCCCGTTACTTCCTACTCGATTGGTTCCGTTCACCCCGGGCCAGCGATGCAGCCTGTTCATGGCTGACATCATCTACGAGCGGGTCGGCATGACGATGCGCCAACGTCCATTTTTCGCCTTCGCGACGGTAGACCAAGGTTACGCGCAGCGCCCATTCCTGGGCTGGCAGGCCGCCTACTTCGACGTTCGCGCGTTCAATGAGCGCAAGCACCACCATATCCGGTGAACCATAGGCCTGAACCACTTCCTGCCTGAACGTCCCATTCCGGAAGAAGCGTCCCATCGCCGCGACGCGCTCGCTCGTATAGTCGACAGCCCGGCTCGGCGTTCCGCCAAAAGGCGACATCAACGTAAAATCATCGGTATATCCGACCAGCTCGACATATTTCTTGATGTCGCCACGCATGAGAGCCGCGTTGGACTCGGCCGATAGTCTGATGAGGCTCGCCACGACACTGTCTGCGGAAGATGTCGTTCTATTTTGTTCCGTAGCGCTGGCCGCCACTGGAACGCCCAGCATAGTCAGGCCAAGGCTTGCGGCGGCAATGGCTGGGCGGGTCAATTTCGTCACGTCTCACTCTCCATTGTTTAGATATCCATTGGTGCGGCCTGCCAAAGACAGTCGTTCCAGAGGAGAATTCCCATTTTTCTCTCATGAGCCAAGTGATATGATTTCATCGATATGCTGAATGAAATTGATCTTTCCCGCGTCGATCTGAACCTGCTCGTGGTGTTCGAAACGATATTCGCGGAACGTCACGTGGGTCGCGCGGCGGAACGGCTAAACCTCAGCGCGTCGGCGGTAAGCCACGGCCTTGGCCGATTACGGCGCCTGTTCAACGACCCTGTCTTTCTCCGGACACCCAAGGGCGTGGTGCCGACAGCTCGCGCGGAGGAACTGGCCGAGCCGATCGGAACTATCCTGTCGGGTGCAAGGAGCGTCATCTCCTCCGCCAAGCCGTTCGATGCGGCAACATCGCGGCGCCGGTTCACGATCGGTGCCCCTGACGGTGCCTCCGCCGTGTTCCTGGGGTCGCTTCTCGTCGGACTGCAGAAGGCCGCGCCCGGCGCTGCCATCAGCGTGCGCCAGCTACTTCCCGCGCGCACGGAAAAGGGGCCGGAGCGGGCGTGGCTAACTACCTTCGCCGCGCTTGACGCCCGCGAATTGGATCTGGCGATCCTGCCTGTCATGGAAACCCCCGCCCGCTTCTTCACGGAGAAGCTCTATGATGAGGATTTCGTGTTCGCCGTCCGTGCTTGCCATCCGCTGATATCGGACCCGTCGCTTGATAGCTATTGCAGCATGGATCACCTGATCGTCTCGCTTTCAGGTGATCCGGCCGGCTTTGTCGACGATGCTCTGGCCGAATTGGGTCGGTCGCGTCGGATCACGCTGACGGTACCGAACTTCATGTTCGCACTCGCCATCGTCGCGGACACGGAGTTGGTCGCAGCGCTCCCGCGGCGCCTCGTCGCCCTTCACGGTAAGCGATTTGATGTGGCCGCCGTCGAGCCGCCGCTGGTGCTGGGCAAGTCCCAGCTCATCGTGATCGCCAGCAAGGCCGCGATGATGGATCGAGGTGTAGTTTGGCTCATGGATATGCTCGTGACGTCGATGAAAGCAGAAAATTCCTGTCCTCTCGACGGGTGACGACCCGGTTCCGGTCGGCACGCTGGTTTCACTTATGAGCCATTTTCTTGCGACGGGTCTCCCAGCCTTTGCGCGCCGCCGCCGAACGCTGTTCAGCCGAGCCGGACTTGTGTGTCCGGCCGCCGCGCGACGATGAGACATGGGTGTCTTCCTTGCCACGACCGGCCCCGGACTTGTTGCCGCCGCCGGATTCCTTATTCACCGTCGCCCAGGCGCGCCTCTCGGCTTCCTTCCTGGGCGTCCCGCGCTTTTCATAGCCTTCCTCGATATGCTCGGCTTTACGCTTCTGCTTGTCGGTGTAGCTGCTCTTGTCGCCTCGGGGCATAGGTCATCTCCATCATGGCCCGTTTATCCATAAGAACCCGTGATGTGGGCTTCGGTTTCCTTCGTTTCGGTGCGCGATGTCGGACAGCAGCTACGGCCCGTCGACCAAAGAGGACAAGGTCCAGCCGCGAACTGGGACGCGTTCGGATCATGCGGAAGCGGCACGCGGATGGCCAATAGCACCACACTGGCAAGCGCAAGGAGGAGGAGTCCGAAGGAAAATGTCGCCTGGCGCCTTGTCGGTGGGAGCGCATGCGCCTCCGCCTTTAGGTCGCCGGACCCGTCAGGCAGAAAATAGTCGCGATGACGAATGGTCTGTACGAATATGAAGGTGGCGTAGAGCGTTGAAGAGACAAGCGCGATAAACACCAAGTGGGCCGCTGAATAGGCCGGCGCGGTCGGAGTCGCCGCGACGCTAGGCAAAACCAATACCAATGTTGCCATTGCCGCCAGCACGCACAGGGCTGCATTGACCCCTTCCAGAACGAAGTGCTGCTCGCGGTGTCGCACGCCGCCGACCAGCAGGCAGGCGCCGACCAGGCCGTTGAGGATGAGCATGATCGCCGCGAACACGGTGTCGCGCGGCAGCGTCGGGTTCGCCGCGCCGTTCAGCATCATCGAGAGAATGAGCGACGCTTCGATGACCGTGACCGCGACGGCAAGGATCAGCGTGCCAAAGGGCTCGCCGACTCTATGAGCGACGACCTCGGCATGATGCACCGCTGCCAGGATACAGCCGATGAGAACAGCGCTCGCCGTGACCAGGCCGGCGCTTCCATAGCTGAGCGGTCGAAGCAGAAGGGCCGCAAGCCCGACGGCGGGCACCCAGCGGGGCCAGTGCGGCAACACGGCCCGGACTGTCTGGTTTGCGGCGCCCACTGCCAAATGTCCGGAAAAATGGGGAGCCCGAGAAGCGGGCTCCCCGTCTCACATCAGTAGTCCATCGCCGGCATCGGTGCGGCCTTCTCCTCCTTCGGCACTTCGGCGACGAGGGCCTCGGTGGTGATGAGGAGCGAGGCGACCGAGGCCGCGTCCTGGAGCGCGGTGCGCACGACCTTGGCCGGATCGATCACGCCGGCCTGGACGAGATCCTGATATTCGCCGGTCGCGGCGTTGAAGCCCCAGTTATAGTCGTCAGCTTCGAGCAGCTTGCCGACGATCCAGGCACCATCCTCGCCGGCATTCTCGGCGATCTGGCGGGCGGGCGCGCGTAGCGCCCGGCGCACGATGTCGATGCCCGACTGCTGGTCGTCGTTCGCGGCCTTGAGGCCGTCGAGCGCCTTGAGCGCACGGAGCAGCGGGACGCCGCCACCGGGAAGGATGCCCTCCTCGACCGCGGCCCGGGTCGCATGGAGCGCGTCGTCGACGCGGTCCTTCTTCTCCTTGACCTCGACCTCGGTCGCGCCGCCGACGCGGATCACCGCGACACCGCCGGCGAGCTTGGCCAGCCGCTCCTGCAGCTTCTCGCGATCGTAGTCGCTGGTGGTGGTCTCGATCTGCTGGCGGATTTGGGCGACGCGGCCATCGATATCGGTCTTGGTGCCCACGCCGTCGATGATCGTGGTGTTGTCCTTGTCGATCGTGACCTTCTTCGCGCGGCCCAGCATCGGCACGATGACGTTCTCGAGCTTGGTGCCGAGTTCCTCGCTGACGACATTGCCGCCGGTAAGGATCGCGATATCTTCAAGCATGGCCTTGCGGCGGTCGCCGAACCCCGGGGCCTTGACCGCCGCGATTTTGAGCCCGCCGCGCAGCTTGTTGACGACCAGCGTCGCCAGCGCCTCACCCTCGACATCCTCGGCGATGATCAGCAGCGGGCGACCCGATTGCACGACCTTCTCGAGCAGCGGTACAAGCGCCTGCAGGTTCGACAGCTTCTTCTCGTGGATCAGGATGTAGGGATCATCAAGCTCCACCTTGAGTTTCTCGGCATTGGTGATGAAGTAAGGCGAGAGGTAGCCGCGGTCGAACTGCATGCCGTCGACCGTTTCGAGTTCGGTCGCGAGGCTCTTGGCTTCCTCGACCGTGATCACACCCTCGTTGCCGACCTTCTCCATCGCTTCGGCGAGGATCCGACCGACCTCCTCGTCGCCGTTTGCCGAGATCGTCGCAACCTGTGCGATCTCGCTGTTGGCGCTCACCTTCCTGGCATGTGCTTCGAGATCAGCGACCACAGTGGTCACCGCAAGATCGATGCCGCGTTTGATGTCCATCGGGTTCATACCTGCGGCCACGGCCTTCGAGCCTTCGCGGACGATCGACTGGGCCAGCACGGTGGCGGTGGTGGTGCCGTCGCCAGCCTTGTCGTTCTGCTTGGACGCGACTTCACGCAGCATCTGTGCGCCCATGTTCTCGAACTTGTCGGCAAGTTCGATCTCCTTGGCGACGGTCACGCCGTCCTTGGTGATGCGCGGCGCGCCGAAGCTCTTCTCGATCACGACGTTGCGGCCCTTGGGGCCGAGTGTGACCTTCACTGCGTTTGCAAGCGTATCCACGCCGCGCAGCATGCGATCACGCGCGTCAGACGCAAATTTGACTTCCTTTGCAGCCATCGCTGCTACTCCTTTCTATGTCCTTCCTGAATGTTCGAGGGATAAGGTGGTCAATCAGGCCGCCTGCTTGAGCGGGACGACGGTGTCGATCACGCCGAGGATATCGCTCTCCTTCATGATAAGCAGATCCTCGCCGTCGATCTTGACCTCGGTGCCCGACCATTTGCCGAACAGGATCCGATCGCCGGCGTTGACCGACAGTTCGACGAGCGTGCCGTTGTCGTCGCGGGCGCCGGGGCCCACGGCGACGACTTCGCCTTCCTGCGGCTTTTCCTTGGCGGTGTCGGGGATGATGATGCCGCCCGAGGTCTTCTCCTCGGCTTCGATGCGGCGGACGACCACACGGTCGTGCAAGGGGCGGAAATGCATGCATAACCTCCAGATGCAAAACGTTGATGTCATGAACCTGCCGCCTTTTGAGCGACTGGCGGCGAAAAAATATGAAAGTCGCTTTTGTCGATCAAGAGGGTGCGAGAAATTTTTTGGCACTCGCACGACTGAGTGCCAATGATCTCCTTTTCAGTAAGTTAGGGTAGAGAATCCCTCTTGACGCGACTCAACGCCGCACCAAAATCATGACGCGCGCGGCCAAGCCCGTGCGTAAGAGAGGAGCGACACAAAGAAAGGAGACACGGCCATGTCGCAGCCATTTTCGCGTTTTCTTCATCCCTTCGACGTCGCGCGTCATCCAAGCCTCGAACCCGAGGTCAAGCGCGCCATCCTCGCCTCCTGGGCATCCGACCGCTCCGCCGTGCGGGATCAGCCAGCGCTAAGAAAGCCGCCCGGCGCCAAGCGCGCGGTCTCGATCGACGACGTGCTAGCCGCCATGCGCTCGCTCGACGAAATCAGGGATTCGGGTAGCCGCCTTCAATGAGCGATCGCGCTTTCCTCGCGCAGCTGCAGGGTTACGGGCTGACCACCGCGGAGGTACATTATTACCGACCAGATGCCCCGTCACTGCTGCAGCTGTTCGTCTGGCAGGAATATGATCTGGCGCCCGATTTCCCGGTGCTGTTCGACTTCCTCGATCATTGGCGCCGGGAGATCGAGGCGGCGCTCCACTCGGTGCAGATCGCGCATGATCGGCTGATCCGCCCGACCGAGTGGCGCGCCGTCGATGGCGTCATCAGGATACAATGACGAGCGGGCCGCTGCGGAAATGGCGCGAGCGTGGCGGCCGCCGCGTCCGTATTGCTTTGCCGTTCGACGACATCATGGAATTTGCCCTGGCGCTGCTGTCGGTGCCGCCCGAGCAGATGGAAGAGCTCGGCTGGAGCTTCGCCGATCGCAAGCGGCTGCTCGATCATTTCCTGCGCTCGGGCAAGGCGGCGCAGCGGATCGCAGCCGATCGTCTCGGAGCAATGCCGATCGAACTCAGCCTGCCGCAGCGCGACGTCGACCGGCTGCAGCACTTCGCGCGCCGCGAGCTTCCCAAAGCGGCCAGCAGCGCTGCCGTGATCGACCGCGTGCTGGCCGCACTCGATCTCGCGTCACATCGACGGCGAAGAGCTGATGCTTGAAGAGGCCCCGGGGGCAGCCCCGGGGTCCCGGTTCATCAGATGGTGTTTGCGGGCGCTGCCGACCGAGCGGGCGCAGCGACCGCCGGAGCCGTTGCGTGCGCCGGAGCGCCACAGTCACCCGAGCTGCTCGATACCACCTTCGGCTGTCGGTCAGTCCCGAGCGACGTCACCTGGACGCTTCGGCTGCAGACACCGTTGCCGGTGCTGCTCGAGACGAAGCGATAGCTGACCGTGCCGGCCGGCAGGGCGCCGAGCGCAGCCCGGTCCGAAGGTGTGTCCGCGGCCGCGGCGGTTTCGAGCATCCGCGCCTGTCGGAACATCGCATCCATCTGCCGATCCATATCGGCCGCGATCCGGTCGAACAGGGCGAATGGAGCGGTCATCCTTGGATCGGCAAATCGCGCCGGCACGAAGGGGGTGGCCGGCTCGACGGTCACCTTGGGCGCGACATCGCCCTTATACTCGATCCGGGCCTGCGAGCCGTCAGGCAGGTCGACGGTCATGACCCGGCTGTCATTGGCGGCCGCCATGGCCGTTCCCGCAACGGCGATTGCCGCTGCCCCGGCCAAGACGGCTGTACGAAGCAATTTTCGCATCAATCGTCCTTTCATTGCTGGTTCGGTGGAGTGAGAAATCTATCCGGCCAAGCTGAACCCCGGATGGCAATCACGATCTCCAGTGCCGACCGGATAGGCGCCGCAGCAAAGCGCATGCGGACCGGTCGGCCAGCACCACAGCACTTGCGTGGGTTCCGGCGGCAGACGACCTTGAAGCGGGTGCTGGGCACGCGGCGCGCCATGGATCGAGAAATCCAATCCCTGGCGCCGGCAGTAGTCCGCTGCGGTCGTCAGGTCGGGAAAGCGCAGCTCGATCGTCTCGAGCGGATCGCCGCCTCCGGTCCATCCGGTCAGCGGATCGGCCACGGGCCGCCAGCGGGGCACGAAGCGCACGCGCCACTGTCCGCGCCGGCCGCGTCCACCCTGGTTGGTTGCGAGCGGCACCGGCTCGATCAGGGCCGGCGCATCTGGCGGCAGCGCGCCCGATGCGCATGGCCCGGCGTGATTGTCGTTGGCGAATGGCCCGGGACCGAAGTCCCGGGCCTGGCCGTCAGGCCGCCTTGCCATTGACTGGAATGCGGCGGACATTTTCGTTCGCCGCCTCCGTCTTCGGCAGGGTGACCGTCAAGACGCCGTTCCTGAAGGTTGCGTTGGCGTTGTCACGGTCGACGCCCTGCGGCAGTCCGATACGCCGTTCGAAGCGGCCGTAGCTGCGCTCCGTATAGCCACGATCCTTGTCTTCGACCTCGGACCGTTTCTCGCCGCGCAGCGTCAGCGCACCGTCTTCGACGGTAATCTCCACGTCTTTCTCGTCGAGACCCGGCAGTTCGGCCGTGACGCGGATTTCCTTGTCGGTCTCGCCGAGCTCGACATGCGGCCAGCCGGCAGCACGGTCGAACCCGGCCAATGCGGGCACGCCGAAGCCGCGGAAGACATCGTCGAACAGCCGGTTTACCTCGCGGTGGAGCGAGAGCAGCGGGTGGGTAGCATTGTCGCGGTCGCGCTCGGCACTGACCGGGACGGGGAGCCGGTTTTCCTGCCGGCTCCAGGGAATGAGATCACGAAAAGCCATGATGGTCATCTCCTTTTCTGGCTGGAAGGGCAAGGCCTGCCGGCCCGCCGAGGGCGGCGCCGGCAAACCAGTCAAACGAAGGATCAGGCCGCTTCGCGGGCTTCATCCCTCGGTGCCTCGATCTGATCCTGGGCAGCCTTGCTGCCAGCGATCTCGATCCGGCGCGGCTTCATCGCCTCGGGCACGACGCGCTTGAGCGCGATGCTCAGCAGGCCGTTCTCGAAGCTGGCATCGCCGGCTTCGACGAAGTCAGCGAGCTGGAAGCGCCGCTCGAAGGCACGTGCGGCAATGCCGCGGTGTAGATAGTCGCCCTTGCCGTTGTCCTCGGCACGCTTGCCGGTCACGGTGAGCTGGTTCTGCTGGGCCACCACCTCGATGTCTTCGGGGCGAAAGCCGGCGACCGCCAGCGTGATGCGATAGCTGTCTTCGCCTTCTCTCAGAATGTCGAAGGGCGGATAGCCGTCGTCTTCACGCGCGCCTGCTTCGAGCAGGTTGAAGAGTCGATCGAAGCCTACGGTCGAACGCCGGTAGGGCGCAAAATCAAAAGCAGTGGTTCTCATTTCCAAATCCTCCTGTGAAGCGATCTGGGCATGAGAGGCGCCGGTAACGTAAGAGCCGACGCTCTCTATGTCCAACCGGACCCGAACGGCGTCCGGCAGCAAAAAAGTAGGAAAGGTTGGAAAGCTTTCAAGAGGTTTTGCGTATTTTTTGCCGCGATGCAGACCTCAAGCTCTTGAATTCGGAAGAACGAATACCAGATTTTCTCCCTGCGGACCGGGCCCCTCTGGCGGTGGCTGTTGAGTCTCCGTGATGTCGGACCGCATCGAGTGCGCTCGGTGCAGGATCGCGCAGCTTCAAGGCGAAGCTGGCCGAGTGCCTCATTGATCTGAAATCAATGGAGTGAGGCATGAATAGAAATTTTGACCCCATTACCTATCCACCGCCTTCGTCGGCGCGCGCAACGGGCGCGGCCGTTTATGACGAGGGCCTGCGCCGGCACATGCTCGGCGTCTATCGCAACATGGCGCTGGGCCTCGGTATCACGGCGCTCGTCGCGCTGCTGGTCGCCAGCACGCCCGCGCTTTACCAGCCGATCTTCGGTACGCCGCTGAAGTGGGTCGCGATCTTCGCTCCGCTGGCGTTCGTGCTGTTCTTCTCGTTCCGCGTCGAGCGGATGACGACGGCAGGGGCGCGCACGGCCTTCTATGCCTTTGCGGCCGTGATGGGCGTGTCGATGGCGAGCATCTTTCTCGTCTTCACCGGCACCAGCATCGCACTGGCCTTCTTCAGCGCGGCTGCGGTATTCGCAGGCATGAGCCTGTGGGGCTATACGACCAACGTCGACCTGTCCCGCTGGACGACCTTCCTGATGGTCGGTCTGATTGGCGTGCTGATCGCCAGCCTGGTGAACCTGTTCATCGGTTCCTCGACGCTGCAGCTGGTCTTCTCGATCGTCGGCGTGCTGGTGTTCACCGGTCTCACCGCTTGGGACACACAGAGGCTGAAGAGCGAATATCTGGCCTATGCCGGGTCGGAGCGGGCGGATAAGTTGGCGGTGATGGGCGCGCTGTCGCTCTATCTCAACCTCATCAACCTCTTCCAACTGCTGCTGAGCCTGTTCGGCCAGCGCGAGGAGTGACGAGGGAGATGAAGCCGTGACCAGCATATCAGCCACCATTTCTCATGCCGGTGCGGGCAGCGACGCTCGCACCGGCGTTCCTCTGCTCAGCCGCAATTGGGGGTGGTTCGTCGTCCGCGGCGCTCTCGCCATGATGTTGGGCATCGCCGCGTTCCTGTTTCCCGTGAGCGCCCTGTTCGCCTTCACCATGGTGTTCGCCGCCTATGCTGGGGCCGATGGCCTGCTCTCCAGCATCGCCGGCGTGCGCGGCGCGACCCGCAGGGAAGAGCGCTGGTGGGCGCTGATCCTGCGCGGCCTCATCGGCCTCGCGGTCGCGGCGTTGTTCGTACTGATGCCCATAGTAGCGACAGTCAGCTATGCCTTGGCGACACTTGGCATGCTGAGCGCCTGGGCCATCCTCACTGGCCTATTGGAAATCGCCGCCGCGATCCGCCTGCGCAAGGAGATCGAGGGCGAGTGGCTGCTCGGGCTATCGGGCGCGCTCTCCATATTGCTGGGGCTCGCGGTGCCGGTAGCGCTCTATGTGAATCCGCCCGCCACGATCCTGTCGGTCGCATGGGTGATCGCGATCTATGCCGTCGTTGCCGGTGTGGTGCTGATCGGGTTCGGGCTGCGGCTGCGCCAGCGGCGGCGAGGGAGGAAAGGACAGACGGCATGACGCGAGAAGTCGTGATCGCGATCGCGGGGTCGCTGGAGGACCGCTTCGTCGTCGAGATATTGGAGATCGGCGGCGATCGGGCCGATCTGATCGAGGCTGTCGCACGGGCGCGCGGCGATACGCTGGATTTTCCGGCAGCGCCGCGCCCTATGTCCGCGACCGTGTCGCGACTGTGCGAGATCCTCGAAACCGCCGACGCAGCCGTCGCAGATCCGCTTGAGTGGGAGGATGGCCGCCCGTGAGGCCAGGTGGACCGGGCTCGCGTCCGCCGCGCGGCGGACTGGCCTTGCTGGCGGCGATAGGCCTCGCCTCCGGCGTGGCCGGCGGCGCTGGGGTGGCCTGGCTTCACTCCGACCGTGACACGGTGGCTGCCGCGGGAAATGCACCGGTTTCGGTCAACGCTATTCCGCTGGGCAGGCTGACGGTGGCGCCGCTGGTCGAGCGTGTCTCGCCGGCCGTGGTGAACATAGCGGTGCTGCAGGTCTCGCCCTATGCGCAGAACCCGCTGCTGCGCGATCCCTATTATCGCTTCTTCCTCGGCGTGCCCGACGAGGCGCTGGCGCCGCGGATCTCGGCGGGTTCCGGATTCGTCGTCGACGCGGCGCGTGGGCTGGTGGTCACCAACCATCATGTCGTCGAGAACGCCCATGCCATCGCCGTTGGCATTGGCGAGCGTCAGGTCGAAGCCGAGTTTCTCGGTAGCGATCCGCGGACCGACATCGCCGTGCTGCGAATTCCCGCGCGCGGGCTGAAACAGCTTCCGCTCGATGATTCCGACCGGACACAAGTCGGCGACTATGTGGTCGCCATCGGCAACCCGTTCGAGGTCGGGCAGACGGTCACGGCAGGGATCGTCAGCGGTCTGCGCGGCTCGCCCGGAGGCGGCGCTCGCTACATTCAGACCGATGCACCGATCAACCCCGGCAATTCGGGCGGCCCCTTGATCAACATGCGCGGCGAAGCTGTCGGCGTGAACAGCGCGATCATCGGCCCCAATGGCGGCAATGTCGGCATCGGCCTGGCCGTGCCATCGCGCATCGCGCGCCAGGTCGTCGAGCAGATATCCGGCGTGCGCTTACCCGCAGCGAGCGGATCTTAGGCGGGAAGTCCAGCGCGCGAAGAGCCTCACGATAGGCGATCGCGCAGTACCGTCAGCGTGACACGCAGCCCCTCCGGCCGCCAGTCGCGTTCGATGGTGCCGCCAAGCTGTCCGCTGGTCAACCGTCCAAGCAAGCTGCCGAACCCCTCTTCCCCCGGCGCATCGCTCCGCGGGCCGCCGCGCTCATCCCAGATCAGGGCAAGCGTATCTTTTTTCGTGACACATTCGACGGTGACGGTGCCCGACGGCGACGACAACGCGCCGTATTTGGCGGCGTTGGTAGCGAGCTCGTGGAGAATGAGTGCGATCGTGGTCGTCGCGTTTCCAGGCAATGTCACGTCGTCGCCGTTGATCCGCAGCCGGTCATCGCCACCGCCAGCACCTTCGTAAGGTGCCAAAATCGTCCGAAGGAGCATGTGGAGCCGAACCGAAGTTGCTGCCGGCAGCGGAGTCCTTCGGCATTGTGAGAGCATGCGCACGCGCCAGCGCGCTCAAACGCTCCTGGACGATGGAGGCCAGTTCCTGTGGGCTTGCGGCATCGCGCACGCTCATGCCGACGAGGCTGCCCGCAAGCGCGAACAGGTTCTTCATCCGGTGGTCCATCTCAGCAACAACAGGCGTTGCTGCTCCTCGGCGTGCTTGCGCTCCGTAATGTCGCGCGCGATCGTGGAGGCGCCGATGATCCTGCCACTCGCATCGCGCAGCGGTGATACGCTGAGCGAGATGTCTATCAGACTCCCGTCCTTGCGGCGCCTGACCGTTTCATAGTGACGGACGCGCTCGCCTCGGCGCAGCCGTGCAAGGATCGGCGCCTCGTCGTCCCGCCGATCGTCCGGCAACAGAAGCATGACCGGCTTTCCGACGATCTCGGCGGCGCGATAGCCGAACAGCCGTTCCGCTCCCCCGTTCCAGCTCGTGACGGTTCCATCCAGATCCTTCGTCAGGATGGCGTCGTCGGAGGACTCGACGATCGCGGCCAGGCGCTGCGCGATCTCGTCCCTTGCGCCGCGCCGCTCATAAGGCAGGCCGGGCATCGCGCCAGATCGCGCGTGGCTTTCACCAAGGTCACTCATCCTCTTTTCCACTCACTCGAAGAGTGGTCGTTTCCAGGGCGTCGCGGCCAAGATCAGCGCGGGTTTGGCGCTGCCGCCTTCGAACGCTGCGCCGGCGACGCCCCTTGGAGCGATGCCTGGCCAGATCGGACTGATTTGGAATTTTCGACCCGCCCCGAAGCCGCAGAGTCTGAAGTGCCACTAAGAGTCGACGCAGCAAGTCTAACAAAAGCCCTACGGCCGAACAACCACCCTGTCACATGTGGCGTTGCCATGGTGATTGCCGCCCGGCAGACATGCTTCGGGTAGCGATGCTTCCAGATGTTTTAACAAATGTTCGATGGAGCGCGTCCTGAAAATCCGGCATCTGATCAAGGCCGTTCTCGCATTCTTCCCCGGCGTCGCGCAGGCCGACGTGCTGGAAGACCGGCTGTCGATTGCGGATCGCGGTCCGGACGGGCGGCCGCTATTGACACGCTGCGCCAGAACGCCGCTCCCGATTACATAGCGTCATATGCTGCCTGGATTGAATGCCACCGCCGCGATGACCATCGCGGCGGTGGCATTTCGTCTCAAGCGCGGTCGAGTTGGAGCTGGCCGTTCATGCGGATCGGCCGGGCCATGTTGAAGTAGTTGGGAGAGGTCTGCATCACCGTGCGGTGGATCGCCTCGAACTGTTCGGGCGTGCCGTTGCCCCCGATCCGTACGATATAGTCGATCGCTTCGTAACCGGGGGCTACCGTGTCGTCGAGGCCGAGGAAACCGCGCAGGTCAAGCTGGCCGGTGGTCTCGATCTCGAGCCTCTCCAGCGTGATCCCGTTCAACGCCGCGCCGGCGACATAGCCCACGGTCATACAGGCGTTCACCGCAGCCATCAGCAGTTCCTGCGGATTGGGCGCGCTGTTGCTGCCCAAGAGCTCGAGCGGCTCATCGGCAACGATCTCGAAATCCCGGGCGATCTGCTCGCCGGCCAGCTCATAGCCCTTCACCGTCGTGCGACTGCCGGTCTGGCCCGTCCAGCGGGTCGACACCGCAAAGCGCACCAGCGCCTTAGACGTGTCGTTCTGGATCGCGGCTACGACGTCATTGACGGCGTCGAGGTCGATGTCGTTGACGATATTACGGGTCATTACTGCATCCATGATAATTTCCTTTCAGGTCTTCGGTGGGTGATCAGGAGAATGAGGGAAGCGCGGCGTCGACCCGGGCCAGCCCTCGGGGGTAAAGCGCGCCGAGCGTCGCGCGGAACTTGGGATGGCCCATGCCGCTGCCGAGATAGGTCCAACGCAGCGCTTGGTATTGCTCGTCGAGGAAGGCCTGGCGCGTCGGCGCGTCGAGCATCCGCCCGGCTGCCATTTCGAACGCGGCGAGGTTGAGTTGCGTCTGCGCTTTCAGGCCGCCGTCGAGGAAGCTGGCGATACGGAAATAGTCCTCGACCGCGACCTCGATGTCCTCGGCCCTCATCGTCGCCGCGAGGGCTTCGACGATCAGCGTATCGAGCTTGGCGTGTTGCGCTTCCTCGATCCAGTGATGGCGCAGCAGGCTGGCGAACAGCGGATCAAGCCCGCCATCGTCGCGAACGCTGTCGAGATAGTGGGTCTGCGTCATCCATTCGATCTGCAATATGATCAGCGCGACACCGAGCGGGTGACGTTTCAATATCTCGGCAGCGATTGTCTCGGCCGGGCCGATCACGGCGCAAGGCGAATGGAAGCCGGCGTCGAAGCTGTCCTTGAACCGTTTGAATAGGTGGATGTGCTTCGCCTCCTCTCCCGCGAATTGCAGCAGCGCCCTGACCCGATGATCGTCACCCGCGCCCTGATCGCGGATATGATTGAGCAGGAACGGCAGGATGAACTCTTCGATCAGCCCGAACAGAGAGAGATATTCATGGCCGCGGACATGGTTCAGCGATAGCCGCTCGGCGGCGCTGAGGCCCGGAACGCTCTGGATGCGTGCCAGCGCCTCGGGCAGAAAAGGCCGGGTGAAATCCAGCCGGGCATCGTGGGGCATCACATCGTCGAGCCAGGCCGTGCGGGCCGTGGCGGATAAAACAGCACGATAGGTGAAATCGTGGAACATGGTCATCTCCTCATCTTATTTTCTTGCTCGCCACGGATGCCGCGGATGAGCGTCTGCCGCTCGCGGACCGGACTAAGGTTCTGCGAAATTGGCCTCGTTTGGTCAGGCGAGGGTGACGCAAGCCTGAGCAGAAGGCGCGCCGATGAGCGGTAGCCAAGGGGTAAAGACAAGGACCGCGGTGAGGACGACCGACGCGGCTGACGATCTGTAAAGCTTCATTTCTATTCTCCCTAGCACTTGTTGGTGAGCGTTGCGGCGTCTCTAGGGATTGTGTTGCCTATCTGATATGATCGAGCAGCCGGATGATTTGATCGAACACACGGTTAAGCTGGGAAACGATCGATATGGACATGCTTGGGGAGCTGCTGTCGTCAATGCGACTGTCGGGCGGGGTGTTTCTGGATGGGGAGATGGCCGGCCCCTGGTCTATTCATTCGAAGCTGCGCGAAGAAGAGTGCGCGGCCTATTGCATCGATCCGGCGCATATCATCGCCTATCATTATGTTCGATCGGGATGGCTGAGCTGTCAGGTTGGTGATGGCGCGCCGGTTGTCGTGCGGGCCGGAGAGATAGTCATTCTGCCGCGCAATGTCGGGCATCTGCTCCACGGTCCGGTTCCCGGCGTGCCGGTCGATGGGCACGACATCATCGAAGCGCCGGACGAAGACGGGATGTTCCGCGTGCGCATCCAAGGGGACGGCGAGAAGACGGCGATCTATTGCGGGTTCCTCGCCAGCACCACACCCGAGCATGTGTTGCTCAAGAGTCTGCCGCCGATCATGGTCATCTCGCTCGACGATGCCAGCAAAAGCGACTGGATCAGGCGCTCGGTCGAATTTGCGGCACAGGGCCTCAGCCGCGACTCGCCGGAGACGGTGGGCAAGCTTGCCGAAGGCTTGTTTGCCGAAGCCGTTCGGCGATACATAGAGAACACCCCGCCGGAGGAGGCGGGTCTGATTGCAGGGTTGAAAGATCCGGCGGTCGGCCGCACGATCGCGCTCATCCATGCGCGCTACGCCGAGCCCATAACGCTCGACGATCTGGCGCGCGAGGCTGGTCTGTCCAAGACCGTGCTGGGTGAGCGCTTCAAGGGCCTGCTTGGCCAATCGCCGATGCAATATTGTGCTTATTGGCGGATGTATGTCGCCGCCGACATGTTACGCAACAATCGCCAGAACGCCACGAGCGTCGCCTATTCGGTGGGATTCAATTCCGAGGCCGCTTTCACCCGCGCCTTCAAACGTGAGTTCGGCTTGCCGCCTGCGGCCTGGCAGCGACAGGCAGCCGATGCGGGCCTGCTATCGTCGGATTAGTTGCTATGGGCTGGCACGGAGCGAACAGGTTCAGGGGCATAAACTAGAGGCGGCAGCTGCGCGGCAGGCTTTTTCCAAGGCATGGATGGGCGAGAATAGCTGGCTGCGTATGGAGCGGCTTTGACGGCAGCTTTCCAGCTGGTGCAAACGGGTTCTCAATGACTATGTTTGGGCGCATTGCCGTTCGTCCGCTTCGGCCCGCGCGAACGACCGATTTCATCCGAACCGGACGTTGATCACCGTCGCGCAGTAAGGCTTACTTTGGTCGTCAGCTGCCCGTTCACGCTGGACTGCGCGAAGGGCAGCTATCCCAGGATCCCCGTCTCGAACCTGCCGGTCCGCTCACGGTCCACAAGCCGAACTCAGCTCTTGTCCGAACCTGCCGATCCGCAAAGCGCCCCATTGTCGGTCATTCGCGAGGGGTCGGCGCTATCTCAAAAGCCGCCGTCCAGGGCATTGAACCGGTTAGAATCCTGCCTTCCCGACCGTTGAATTTCTATTCAATAGAATCAACATGTTATGAAAAACGCGACAGTGGTTAACGTACCATAGAGACGTAGCAGTTCGAAGGCAGCTCGACTCGCTGTCTGGTCCTTTGGCGCATCAGATATTGATGTTGCACGCCACCGGTCCCTTTAATGAGAAGCCGAGATTAAAGCGGACGGTCGTGCCCACAGCCATATAGTCGGCCAGGTCCTCTTCGGCTTGCGACAGGTTGAAAAAGACTCGCAGCTTGAACGGCGCGGCTACGTCGATGAAACCCCAGCTCTCTCGCCTCATATTCGGGGCATCCTTCAGAAGTGGTCGTAGCTCAGACCTGCAAACCGCAACTACACGGGGTCGAAGTGGGGTGGCTCCCGGCTGGTGATCCTCTACGTATGGAGACCCCATCTCGGTTCGTCGCCGAGGTCGATCGCCAATTGCCGCATGCGGTCATCGACGACGGTGCGGAACCTCGCCACGACAACTTGGTGGTCCCAGGCTTGATACTAGTAGTGAGCGCCGATCATAGCGCAACAGTGGGCGCATCCGTTGCTCAGGCAACGAGAGCCAGCCTCTCGGCTGTCGCGGTGCGTGATCCGGCCAAGTGACGCTTGTGCAGGGATCGCCTGCAGGGTCCTCCGCACGAGATCGGGGCAATTGCCGAGATCGGGAATGGTCGCCGAAAGCCTATGGGGACCAATGCTGATATCGAGTCCGGTGACGATCAGCGTCTCGGCCCCGCACTTCCAGCAATCCAGATTGCCGCAACGGACCTCAATCCGCCGGCGCGCTGAGCGGAAGGCCAAATTGATACTGTCGGTTCAAGGCAGCAGAAATGAACGACGAGAGTGGCAGAGCCTGCTCGCCGGCGCCGGACGCTAGCGCGGCCGGTGGTGAACTGATCCTGTCACACGCCTGTTGGCCAGTTTATGACTTTACGACCTAATTCTTGACCCATGCGTCCAATGAGCCGTAGCAAAGGGTGATTTTGCGCGGATAATCACCGATGGCGTTGCGGAATCTCCATTGATTTAATGGACGGCGTAGTGGAGGTTGGGTGCACTTTACATCGGAAGACATGATGGCCGGCTGAAAACTCGATCGGGGGGTTGGTAAGTTGGAAGGGCGCCTCGATGAGCGTCGTCGAAGATGCGATGAAGATCGTCCGCACAGGTGCGAACACCCGCAAAGCGGTTGAGCGCCTGCGCCTTGCTTGCGCGCTGCAGCGCGCAAAGCTTCTGGCCGCGCAACCCTCGTCCTCCTGGACAGCCAGCAAGCTCGCAGCGCGCGTCAACGCCGAACTGGCCGCAGTGCAGAAGTACATCAAGAACAAGGACTCGTTGATCGCCGGGACGGAATCGAAGACGCCGTCGCACCTCAATCTCAAGGACGAGGCTGGTCTGGCGTCGGCAAACCTCCGCACCGCCACCGCGCTGGAAAAGGAATATCGCGGAAATCGCAAGCTGTGGATCTGCCAGATCGTGTGGCGATCCGTCACCATTCACGCCGAGCTTTGGAAGGCGGGCGATCCTCCCAAATTGGAGGAGAGTGCACTGGATGAAGTGCTGGATCGTCGGCTCCGCGTGATCGAACAGATGGATTGCAACGTCAACGGCGGCCCCAAGTTCAATCAGCCGCGCGCATGGAAGGTGACATCGGCCAGCGGCCCCTGGGAAGACGGCCTGATGAACCGGAACTTTGAATATCCCGGGGTCCAGCCGGCCAAGCCATTCGAGAAGTTCAGCGCTCAGTTGCAGCCACTCGGATGGGTTGAAGCGGCGAACAAAATGAGCTTCGTATGGTCTGATCCGGCAACCGGCGATCCGCGACGGATCTCGTCCACCGTGAGCTCTTCGTGGAAGATCGATCCTGCGGACGATTGGTTCGTTTATCAGCCGAGTCCTGGCGTCAATGCTGCCGGGGTGATCGCAAAAATGGTCAGCTTTCCGAGAAACGATTTCTGGAATCGGAGCTGGATCTTCTGCGATCATGTGAGCAGCCTGCTCGGCATTGAAGCGATGCTGGTCGGCGCCGAGCGGCGCGCCAAGGATGCCACCGAGCGGGCCGCCAATGCGACGGCGATGGAAACCCTGCTGAATACGCCAGGGCATATAAGGCTGGGACCGGTGGTCGGCAGTTACAACAAAGGCTGCCTCATGTGCCAGGGCCTTAGCGGCCCGCATTTCGAAAATGGCAAGGTAGACTTCGACTTTCTCCAGGTGGGCGATCTCGTCCGCTTCTGGAATAGCCTTCTATATAATCATCTGCCGCCCGGTGGAGGCGCCTGGGGGAGCGAGTTCTCGTTTGTGATGGGTATCGATGTCGACGATCGGAATGGCAAGATCGTTACGGGAGCGTCGGGGCCGAAGATCCTACTGGCGGGCCATGGAGTCGATACGACGCACTATAATGGCATGGCCCTGGATACCGCATCGCAAATCGCCGATCGCCTTTTTACCTCGCGCGCGCTCGTCGAAAATTTTCTCGCCTCGCATCCGAACACCGATTTTTGTGACACTGTACCGGCCTGCAAGCCATGTTCGTTCGAACTTTGGTCGCCTTATGAATCCTTCGATGCGCCGGGCGCGTGGTGGGTCAAGATACCAAAATCCGTCTGGCACGCGAAATGGGATTATCCGGACATCGACAGCGTCCTCAGCAACGTCCCCCGGACGGTAGCGGACAAGTCCGCTTCGGGCGGCGATGGCTATCATCCTCCCAAAGACCTTACCGCCGTCTATTTTCCGCTCTACGAGCCCGATTTCACGCCTTCCGCCCCCGACGGAGATCAGTGGCGTGAATATCTTCGGCGGCGAAAACTCGATCCGACGTTCGCGGCGGATTTGGAGCTCAGTCCACTGACCGTCGATGGCCGGCTCGCCCTCGGTCTCTTCTATTACGGCAAATCGGGCAAGTCGGTTGACGTCGTCCGGCCCAGGGTCAGGGTCTAGCATGGCTAGCCTGAACGCGCTGGCTATTGGAATTGCCTCGGCCCTGCGGCCACTGGCGTTCACGACCCAGTCCGAAGCGGGCCTGCGCAACGAGATTGAGCAACTCGGATGGACTCTACCCGAGGCGCCTGTGCCAGCGGCGCTCACCGCACTGGCCGAGGATCTTCAAGCGCTCTACCCGCTGCTGGTCGAGGTGACCGATGCGCTGAAGGAAGACGACTTCGGCGACGCGCCGACAGATGCGGACGATGCACGCGACCTGGATGCATTGGCGGCGGAACTGGCGATCAATCTCGCACTGGTGATGGAGCGCCTCCACGCGCTGAAGACCGAGCTGGCTGGACAGCTGCCGGCCTCCTATCTCGCAGCGACCGGTATCGCCGACGCGTTCAGCGAGCGTCTGATTGACAGCATGTTTTGCCAGGCGCTCGAACGCGATCGCGTGCTCCTCATGGAATTGCTGCGGTTTGTGGGCATCATCGAAAGCACGAAAGAACCAGCTTCACCTGACCAATTCCAGCCGGCCTTCACGCGATATCGCATCCATTGGGATCGGATATCGTCGCTATTCGATCCAGCCTCACTTGCGGCCCAATTATACGGTTGGGGCACCTCCCAGATCGACGACGCAAAGCTGTTCGCACAACTGATCCCCTTGTCGTTCGCGTTGAGCATGCAGGGAGAAGTTCGATTTGCAGCGGCAGGCTTCCTTGAGACGGTCACCTCGGGAAGCCCGCCATCCGGGCTGGTCCGGCAGTTCCTATTGCCCGTCTATCGCGACGACGACGCTTCTCTCGATCTTGCGCTGACCGCCGTACCAAAAGCGACGCCGCTGGAATTGCAAGCGCTGTCGCTCTCCATCCTGCCGTCCGTGACGGGCAATGTTTCACTGCCGTTCGGCACCGACCTGCTGCTGAACGTGGAATCGTCCGCGCAGATCGGTACGGGCGCCGCGCTCATCATACGACCCGATCGCGCTCCGGAGATTGTGCTCGACGCCGATGGTGCGGGACAGCCGTTCGGCGAAGGCCGGGTGGTTGCAACATTGGTCTGGGCCCCGCCGGAAGACCCCGGATCGGGACAACAAGGAGTCGAGACAAGCAGAGGTACCGGCCTCTCGGTCGGTTCGATCTCGGTCGGAATCGGCGCTGAGGTGAGCGGCGGCGAGGTATCGGCCTTCGCGGATATCGGCGTTCAGAACGGCAAGCTCAGCGTCAAGCCGCCACAGGACGACAGTTTCCTCGCGAGCATCTTGCCGCAGAATGTCGAAGCATCGTTTTCGTTCACGCTGCGGTGGTCACAAAGCGGCCTTCAGTTTCGGGGGGCAGCGGGATTATCGATAACCGTCCCGGTGGGCATCAATCTCGGCGCGGTGCGGATCGAGGGGATCACGCTGGCGATCGAGCCGGCGCATGACGGTTTGACAGCCAAAGCATCATTGGCGGTCGCATCCACTGTCGGGCCCTTTTCGCTGACTTTGGAAGGCATCGGCCTCGCTTGCAGCCTGCGCTCCTCAAGCGGCAATCTTGGCAATGCCGATCTGGACTTGAGCTTCCAGCCGCCGCGCGCCATCGGTCTGGCAATCGATGCCGGCGTCAAGGGCGGCGGGTTCCTTCTGTACGATCCCGCGCGCGGCGAGTTCGCCGGCGCACTCGAGCTGACTCTCGCCAAGATATCGCTGAAAGCGCTGATGATGCTTTCGACCAAGGTCGACGGCGCGCCGTTCGCGCTCCTGGCGATGGTCTATGCCCGCTTCCCGGGCGGGCTGGAGCTGGGCCTGCGCTTCACGCTGAACGCGGTCGGCGGGATGATCGGGATCAACCGCGGCTTCGACTATCAGGCGCTGGTCGAGGCACTGTCGTCGGGGGCGATGGACGACATCCTGTTCCCCGAGGACCCGGTCACCGACGCGCCGCGCATCATCGCCTCGCTGGCCTCGGTCTGCCCGGTGAAGCCCGGCGCCTATACGCTGGCGCTGATGGCCGAAGTCGGCTGGGGATCGGACTATATCTGCGCGCTGCGGATGGGGCTGGTACTGCCGCTCGACGATATGCGGCGCATCTATCTGATCGGCCAGGTGCGCATCCAGTGCTTCCGCCACATGCCCGAGACGGTGCGCCTGCAGCTGATCTGCGACTGCGCCGGTGTCATCGGATTCGATCCCTTCTCGCTGCGGCTGGACGGGCGGCTGCGCGATTCCCGGTTCGGCCCGATCGGCATCGAAGGCCAGCTCGTGCTGCTGCTCGACACCGGCGACAACCCGCGCTTCCTCGTCGCCGCCGGCGGCTTTCACCCCAATTTCAAATCGATCCCCGCCGGGCTGCCGAGCAAGATCGACCGGCTGGCGGTGACCTACGAAGTTGGCGCGTTGAAGGCCTGGATGAAGGGTTACTTCGCGGTGGCAGCGGGCACCGTCCAGTTCGGCGCCGAAATCGGCTGCCGCTACAAGGCCGGCTCGATCGCTTTCACCGGCAACCTGGGCATGGACGCGCTGATACATATCTCGCCCTTCACCTTCGAGGCCGAAACCCGGTTCAACGTCGCCGTCGAATATCGCGGGCACGAGCTGTTCGGGGTCCATGTCAAGGCGACGCTGTGGGGCCCCGACCACTGGCGGATCAAGGGACATGGCTCGTTCTCGATCCTGTTCTGGGATGTTGGCATCGACTTCGACGAGAGCTGGGGCGACGACATCGCGGCGGCAGCCGAGGCGGTCGTGCTGCTGACCAAGGCGGCCGAGGATCTGCAGAACGACACCTACTGGGAATTCGAGACACCGGGGGTCGCCGGCATGGTTCACCTGATCTCGGGCCCGTCGGCGGGCGCGGCGGTCCATCCGCTGTCGAGCCTCGCCTATCGTCAGCGACGGTTCCCTTTCGGACTTGAACTCGATCGCATCGGCAGCGCGCCGGTGTCGGGGCCGCGCTCGGTCCCGGTACCCGCGTTCCACGCGCCCGACGGGTCGGCGATCCCGGGCGATGCCGCGCTCGAACCATTTGCGGTGGACGAGTATGTGGACCTCGACGATGAAGCGCGGCTGACCCGGCCGAGCTTCGAGCCACTGCCGGCCGGCGTCAGCGCCGGGATCGACGGCTACCTTCTGCCGAACGGCGGTGCTGTCGAAGCGCCGCTCGACTATGAGCAGATATTCCTGCCACGCCGAACGAAGTTCACGGGGCTCGACGACATCCATGTCGAGCAGATCCGCGACATGCTGGGCCACGAGGCCGCCGGCCGGTCGCTCGTGCGGGCGCCTGGCAAGTTCGCCCGGCCGCGCGACAAGATCACCGCCGGCCAGCCAAAATGGGTTGCGGCCGACCCGCTCATCCTCGCTCCGCTCGCCGATCCTGCCGCGCCAGCCTGGACCGATCACGCACCCACCGCGCTGTCCGCCCGTCGAAAGGAGGTCGTGGTGACCCTCGAAGCCTATGAAGTGGCGGCCTGATCATGGCCGTCGCAACCTATCGCTTTTTCCCCTGGGTCCGCAGCGGGCTCGCCGCGGTGCTACCGGAGAGCGCGCCCGTGGGCCGGCGTGCGATAGCCGATCTCACTCTGTCGATCACACCGGAATTGGCTCATAACCGCAAAATCGAACTGCTCGGCCCGGGGGATGCGGCAGGCATCGACACGCGCTTCATCATTCGTACCGATCCGCGACCAAATGCCATCGCGGTCGAACCCAACTATCTCGCCTCGATCGAATTCGACCGACCGGATTTCCCCTGGCTGCTGACCCCGCGGGGCGCCGGCGACAGCCTGAAGCTGGAACCTTGGCTGGTACTCGTCGTGCTCGACCGCGATCGTGTCGGCGATCCTCAGGTCGGCGGCAACAATCCGCTGCCGACCATCACTCTCGATGAGGCCGCGATCAAGGAAGAACTGCCCGACCTTGCCGAGAGCTGGGCCTGGGCCCACGCCCAGCGGGTAGCGACGAACGCGACTGACGATGCCGACGCGCTCAAGGATGAGCCCGACGCCAACGTCTCGCGCTTGCTCTGCCCGCGCCGTCTCGTGCCGAACCGGCGCTGGATCGCCTGCCTGGTGCCCGCCTACGATATCGGCATTGCGGCCGCGCGTGGCCTGCCGGCCGCCTCCACCGGCGCCCCCAAGCCCGCCTGGACCAAGGACAGCGAAGAGATCGTCCTGCCGCTATACTATCACTGGACCTTCGAGACCGGACCTGACGGCGATTTCGAAAAGCTCGCCAGTCGGCTCAAGCCATTCAAGGCTGTTGCCGGCGAGCTGACGCCCGAAGTCGAGCGACGCGCGCGGGGCTATCTCGGCGGCGCCGACGGCACCGAGGCGCTCGTCGCCGCACTGCCGCCGACGGACCCGGCCAACTCGTTGCGGTTCGACGCCGTACTCGAGACCTTCGGTCGCGACATGGGCACCCCGGCCGAGGTTCCAGCAGCGATCGCCGAGGCACTCGCTGCCGCCACCGCGCCGTCCGCCAATCCCGACGAGACCGAAATCGGGCCGCCGCTCAACGGCGGGCGGATCGTCGGACGCTCTGCCGCCGATCCGGCGCAGATAGCCGACCGCTGGTTCGACGAACTCAATCTCGACCCGCGCACGCGCGTCGCCGCGCGGATCGGCGCGGACGCGGTGCGAGCCTTCCAGGAAGAGCTGATGGACGCCACCTGGGACCAGGTCGGCGACGTGATCGAAGCCAACGCCCAGCTCGACCGGTCGCGCTTCGCCGCAGCCATCGCCGAACGGGTGTTCGAACGCCACGTCGTCAAGCTCGCGCCCGAGCGCCAGCTCGCCTTTTTCTCGCCGCTCTATGCCCGCACCCGCATGGGCGACGGCAGCGTGCGGGCACTGATCCGGCGCACCAGCCTGCCCGACCGCGCCTTCGACGCGGCGCTGCGCCGGCTGGCGAGCCCCAATTCCAGCCTGTCGCGCAGCACCGCACGGTTCGCGACTGCGACGCCGACGCCGACGTCATCGGCCGCAACGCCGTTCCTCGGCCTGACCGCGCTGCTCCAGCGGGACGTCGAACAGGTCGATCCGGGCGAGCAGGATCGCGACGGGATTGCCGCGCTGCGGCTCGCGCATCTTCTGCTCGAACGCGACGGCAGCGGAGCGACGATCACGATGCCACCCGGGGACATGATCAAGGCCAGCGCTCTGGCCGAGCCGATCGCAATCCGCCCGTTGACGATCCGCGCCGATCTGGCCGACGGCGTCCTGAGCGATCGCAACCGGTTCGAGATCCTCGCGCTCGCCAGCGCGAGCGGCGTGGCCCCGAAAACGATCGAGGCCGCCGCCCGCAAGGCCGCGTCGCGTGCCAACCGCGACGCGATCGTCGTCGTCCATCGCGCCGGTACCAAGATCGAAGCCGACGTGATCGAGCGCAGCGACAGCGGTGAGGTCAGTCTGATCGGGGCGGCCGGCCGCAAGGCGCTGTTCACGATCGAGGGCCACCAGGACGCCGATCCGCTGACCCTGGCGCGCCTCGCGTTCAAGCTGCCGCCGACGGCCAGCGCCGGCCGCGACCTGACGGTGATGCTCCACCGCGAGGGCGGCGGGCTCAAGGCCTCTTTTGCCGAGGTCTCGCTCGGCAATCTGCGTGGCGGCACCGCGGCGCAACGCAAGAAGAAGCGACTCCAGGCGATCCGCGACGCGCACAACGCCGCCGGCGGGCAACTCGAGGAGATCGACATCGACAATCCCGTCCTCGGCACTCTCTCGGCGCCGCTGCACGGCGCTGCCGCGGCAGAGGCGGTGCGCGGCGCGCTCGAAACCGTGATCGGGACAGTGCCCGCGCTAACCGAGCCGAAGCTCATTCCCTTCGATCTCGGCACCGACGTGCAAAGCCCGTTGACGGCGATCGGCCATGCGATCAGCCCGGCGTCGAGCTTTCGCAACAGGCTGCAGGCGATGGTCGTCGTTCCCGGCCGGCTGCCGAACGGCCTCGACGCCTTCGATCCGGTTCGCGCGGCGCCGGACTTCCAGGTCGCGCTGGCGACGCTGCTCAGTACCAGCGGGCCCGAGGCCTTCGTGCCGCGCGACATCGAGCTTCCCGCGGAATCGATTTCCGCCCTGCAGACCAATCCCCGCTGGGAAGCTGCGGCGATGGTCGGCGCCAACCACGAGATCAACGCCGAACTGATCTGGCGCACCTATCCGACCGACGGGCGCGGTACCTCGCTGCAACGCTTCTGGCCATGGCTCCAACCGGATCGGAACGACATCGAAGCGATCGCGTCGTGGAATTCGCCTGGCTCGCTGTCGAGCAAGCTGGGCGGCGGAAAGAGTAATGTCGTCATCGCCATTCGCGGCGAGCTGCTGCGGCGCTATCCCAACACGCTGATCTTCGCCTGGAAGGCCGATGGTCCGGAAACGCTGAGGCGGATCACAGATACCACGCCTCGATCGGACGTGATCCGCGACGCCCAATTCCGTCAGTCGGTCGCACCGGATCTGACGCTTGCGGGCTTCGACCTGACCAAGGAGCAGTTCCGCGAGGGCTGGTTCCTGATCCTCCAGGAGCCGATCAGCGAAAGCCGCTTCGGCCTCGACGAGGTCGGCACGCCGGTCGATCGGGGGCTTTCGATAAACGGGCGCAATTGGGGCGAGCCCGGCGCTCCGGCCCCGGGCGGCCACCTCACGCCCGATTTCCTGCAAGCCTCCGCGACGTCGGCGATCATCGCGAACACGCTCCTGCAGCGGCCGGTGCGTGTCGCGATCCACAGCGACAACCTGACGCTGGCGCTCGAGGAGTAGGTCATGCCGAGCCCCGACTTCGAAGCGATCAGCAAGGCCCGCGGCGCGCTGCGCGAGCAGGAAGCGGCTCTGGCGGCGAGCGTCGAGGCAGCGCGCCGCGCCGCCGACGCGCTCGACGGGGCTAAACGGCGCAAGCTGTCGGCCGCCGAGATAGGGGCTCTGTCGCAGGCCGCCTCCGCTGCCGATAATGCCCGTCGTGATATGCTCGACGCGGTACGCGCGGCCGGTGTGCGGCTCGGCGCGGTGCTTGAACCGATTCGGCTCTCACCCGACGCGCAGCTGGCGACCCAGGCCCGCGCGATTCCGATGGCGATGCTGCCGGTGCGCATCGAGACGCGGCTCGACGAGGACGGCAATCTGCTTGTCCGCATCTACCCGGATCAAATTCATCTCCATCGCCACGCCGAGAACATTGCGACGGCAGAGGCGGAAGCGGGTCGGGCCTATTGGCGGGCGCGCGCCGACGGCGGCGACGAAACGGCCGCCTGGCGCACGCTGGCGGGACTGACCGGCGAGGGCCGCGCCCGTTTTCTCGTCGCGCGGCTGCGCCCGGGCCCGGCCGGCGACGAGCCCGTGATCGAAACGTCCGAAGCCGCTCTGCCGCCGCGTCCCGAAGCCCGGCTACTGCCCACAGCCTGGTGCGTCACGCTGCTCGACGCCAAGGGCAACATATTGTTGCGCAAGTGGAGCGATCCGGTCGATGACCGGCTGGTCATGTCGCCGACGGGCGACCTGCTCGACAGCCTCGATACCGTGGTCGACGGTGAGCTTGCGCTCGACCCTGAAGCGCGCTGGCTCATCGATTTCAAAGAGGCGTCGGATCGCGGCATGGCGATGACGATCAAGCCGGGCGAATTCACGCCGCCGGGGCTGCCCGCTGGCATCGCCCGCCTGATCGTGGTCGGCTCGGACTGGAGCATGACGCCGGAGGCCTCTGCCGAGGCCTTTGCCGACCAGATGCTCGCGCACAGCTACGCTCAGGGTTTCGGCCTGCCGGCGCATGGCACGCCGACCAATTGCAGCAGCGCAACGATGTCGCCGCCAGCCCCGATCCACGCCGCGGCCGCGGTGGCGGAACCCGCAGCAGACAGCGACCTGCTGCGGCTCACCACGGCGCTCGGGCTGCCGCCCGAAGCACTCGGGCTCGCCGGCACTCCAGGCACCGACCGCGCCTATGAAAGCACGGTCGGGGCGGTGCACACCGCGCTGTGGGGCAGCGCTTTCGGCTTTTATCTGGGGCAGGTGATGAGCCCGCTGGTGCCTGATGCCGCGCTCGCCGACACCCGGGTACATGTGCGCGAATTCTTGCGGCCCGCGGGGCCATTGCCGACGATCCAGATCGGACGACAACCCTATGGCGTGCTGCCCGTGCTGGCGACGCCGGTACGGCTCGGGCTGATGGGCTCGCTCGGCGGTTATGAGGGACAGCTCGGCAGGCTGCTCGCCAATGCCCGCTTCCTGGTGGAAGGCTATAGCCCGGAAAAGATCGCCACCGGTGCTCTGCCGTTCCGGACGGAGGACATCCTCGCCGCGATCCCCAATCTGCACGCGGGCACGCAGCCGCCGGCGGAACGTTTGTCACAGATCCTCAAACTCGGCCCCCTCGCCCGCACCGCGCGGGTGCGTCCGACGTTCGGCGCGCCGGAACGCGAAGGTGCGAGCGAGAACACGGAAGAGCTGTCCGATCGCCATGTCGCGGTGGTGCAATTGCTGCTTTCGAATCTGACCGGCGGCACGATCGTCTCGCCCTGGACCGTGCCGCTGATTTTCCAGCTCGTCGTACCCGACAAGCGCTATCGGCTCGACCACATTCCCTGGGTATCGGCCGATCTCAACTCATCGGAAGCCGTCGCCAAGGCGGTCGCCGGCATGCGTGGCAGGATCGACGGTGCCATCGCCCATCCGGCCGACATCAAGCGGCTGCTTTCCATCGCCGCCGATGAGGCCGACACGCTGTTCGAAGGCCTGCTGCTGCTCTCGGGCGCCTACGAATATTGGGAGGCGGGCACGCGCGCTATCGCCGAGCACGTCAAGCTGCGGCCGCAGAACACTCTGATCAAGACCGCCGCTGCCGCCTCGGCGCAGCTCTCGACCACCGGTCTGGTCGGTCTCGATCCCGAGCCTGCGGGCGAACACGAGCTCGCGGTGGAATCGATCGCGCAGCTTCTGACGCTCTCCGGCCCCGCAACCGGTGACCGGCCGCTGTTCAACCACCTCGGTGACCTCCTGGTCGCCGATCCGCAGCATCCCGCGGTGCGCGACCTCCAGGCCTTTGGCGAGGCGCTGGACAGGCTCGTCGGTCGCCCAGCCCCCGAAGTCGACCAGGCGCTGCGCGGGTTGCTCGATGCCGGCTCGCACCGGCTCGACGCCTGGATCACGTCGATCGCGACGCGGCGTCTGCAAACCCAGCGGACAAACCAACCTAACGGGCTGCACCTGGGATGCTATGGCGTGGTCCACGATCTCGTCCTCGACCCCACCCACGTGTCGAGCGAGGGTTATCTGCACGTGCCCAGCGCCGATCATGCGGTGACTGCGGCGGTGCTGCGCGCCGGCCATCTCGCCAATCGCGACACCGATCCCGGCACCGATACCGACCCCGATCACGAGCCCTTCGCGGTGCAGCTCACCAGCGGACGCGTCCGTGAGGCGATGGGCATCGTCGAGGGCATGATCGCGGGCCAACCGGCAAGCGCGCTGCTGGGCTATCGGTTCGAACGCTGGCTGACCGACGACAAGCTCGCCGCACGATATATCCTGCCGCTGCGGAGGGTAAAGCCGCTGCCGTTCGACGCCGATCCGCCGAGCGGCTCGACCGAGGCGCTGCCGCCGCGCGACGTGGTGGACGGGCTGGCGCTGGCGCTGGCGTGGAAGAACGATCGCGACACTCTGACGCCCCAGATCCAGGCGGAAGAGCCGGGCCCGATCGATTCACTGGTGCCGTTCCTCCATGCGCTGATCGACCTGCACGATGCCTTCCTCGACCTTTGGGTGACCGAAGCGGCGCACCAGATGGTCCAGGGCAACGAGCCGCGGATGGCCGCGGCGATCGCGACCCTCGACCGCCAGGAACGCCCGCCCGAGCCGCGCGTCATCGCGACGCCGCGTGACGCCTGGAGCTATGCCCAGCGCGTCATCTGGTCGCTGCCCGCCGATCGGCGGGTGGAAGGATGGCCTGGGGACGTCGCCGCGGCCGCCGAGCCGGTCGCCAACGCGATGGCGGCCGAGCTGATAGGCAAACCCGACGCCTTCCAACTCTCGGCGACGGTGATCGACGCCGAGGGCACGCCTGTCGCCGGCGAGCCGGCCCGCAAAATCAAACTCGGCGACCTCGGCCTGTCACCGCTGGCGCTCCTGCGCGCGACGACACGGTCTTCAGGCGAGGGACCGAGCCCGCTCGAGCAGAGGATTGTCCGCCAGCTTGCGCTCTCCGCGCCGCTGCCTGCGGGCACCGGCCTCGAACTCGTGCGCGGCAATGCCGATGAACCGGGCACCGAGCAGCTCATGGCCGTCCTGCGCGCGGCGCGCGGCGTGTTGTTCGATCGCCCAGCCCTCGTCGCCGATTCTCTGGCGCCGCCCACGGGCCGGCTGCCTCAGGACAGTTCAGAGAGCTCGCTCAAAGATCGCGTGAAGATGCTCTTCGACTGGATCGAGGAACGGCTTGCCCAGCTCGAGCCGCTCGACGAGACGAGCGACATCGAAGCGCTGCGTTCGGCGATCGAGGCTGCCGACGCCGCTCTCCCGGTTCCCGATGCGATCCTGGCGGGGGCCGACCTGCCGGCCGCAGACCTCGCCAGTGTCGCGCGCGCCTTGCACGACAGGCTCAAGGATCTGAAGACCGGTTGGGATAGCCCGCCGGTCGATCCGAATGCGGCAGCGCGTGAAAAGGACGCAGCCCGCATCCGCCTCCTGCTCGGGCAGGATTTCCCCGTACTTCCCCCGTTCAAGGCGCCCGCACCGCTGGTCGAGGAAATCGAGGCGTCACTAGCCGATCAAGTCGCGCTTCTGGGATCGAAGGGCATCCGCGAGGTCCGGCGCTGGCGCCGGGCGATGGGCATGGTCCGCCCCAGGCTGTGGGCTTTCAACCTGGCCAGCGACGCGGCGAAAAACGGCCGCAAGACTCTCGGCCTACGCATCGCCCAATTACCGCACAAACCCGGCGCACGCTGGGCGAGCCTGCCGTTCGACAAGGACACGAACGGCAATCTGCTCCTTCCGCGCGAGGTCCAGCTCTCGCTGGCGGTCGCCGGAGAACTCGCCGGCCAGGATGAAGTTGCCGGGGTGCTCATCGATGACTGGCCCGAGGCGGTGCCCGAGCCTGCCGCCCCGACCAGCTTGACCTTCCACTATGACGCACCGGCGGCGCGCCCGCCGCAATCCATCCTGCTCGCTGTCGATGCCGGGATCGGCGAGACGGGCTGGAGCGTCGACGCGCTGGTCGCCACGGTCAATGAAGCCTTCGACCTCGCCCGCCTGCGCCTGCTGCCGCCGAACCGCATTCCCGGCCATGGCGCCTTGCTGCCGACGACCTTCCTGCCGCGCAATCTCACCGACGAGATGCCGAGCTTCGATCTCTTCGGCCTGGCCGGCAACCTGCAGGTCAGCGCCGTACTCGGAAAGCCCGACTTATGACCACGATGTTCGTCGATGCCCTTGCGATCAACGCGATCGGTCTCCAGCGGCCGCAGCCGAGCATCACCCAGTGGCAGCGGCTCGAATCTGATCCGGTCGAGCTCGACCTCGTCGCCGGGCTCGAGGCGCGCCTGGCCGACCCGCTCTGGCTGATCGGCCGCCAATGGCAGTTCGCCGAGCTCAAGGGCGAAGATGCCGGCATGCCGGTGGTGGTCGAACTTTCGGGCGAGGAAGGACGCCTCGGCTTCGACACCACGGACGGCGATTCCCATGCCTTGCCTGAACCGGCCATCGAGGCCGAAGCGGCGCTACAGGCGATCCCTGCCATCGCCGTGAATGCTGCGGTCGATCTGCGCGAGGCGCTGCTCGACGCCCTGCCGGACGAAGATGGCGGCAAGGCATTTGCTGCGTTTCGGGACGCCTTTCCTCTGACGCTGGCGGCCAACCCCGACGACGCGGTGGGGCGAGATTTCACTGCGCTGCTCGGCGATCAAGCGCTGGACGCCGATGCCCTCGCGACTGCACTCGATGGAGCACTGGACGCGAGCGGCGTCCTGATCGATCTTCCCGCGTCGATCAACCTCTCCGGATCGCTGCGCGATACCGCGCGGCAGGCCGCCGAAGCGTGGCTCGAGGACTGGCACGCGCTGCTCGTCGAGCCGCACGGTGAATCGTCATGGAAGCCCGAACGGCTCGAATACACCACGACGATGACCGCCGCGACCAGCGACGGGACCGTGCCCATCGCCGTGCCCGAATATGCCAGTGGACGATTCGACTGGTGGGCCCTCGATGTCGGTGGCCCGCCGCAGGGGCCGCCTGCCGTCGTGCGAACGGTCGAGGCGAAGCGCATCCCCATGCCGATCCGCTTCCCCGGAATGGCCGCCGACCGCCTGTTCGAGATCGAACCCGACGGGGTCAATTTGCTCGCGGCGAATGCCGGGCCGACCGGGTTTATGACGATGTTGATGATCGAATACGCCGTCGCCGCGAGCAACGACTGGTATCAGATGCCGTTAACGCTGTCCTACGGATCGACCTTCCGCGTGAAGACGATGAACGTGCGCGATTCCTTTGGTCAGGTGACCCAGATCCCGGCCTCGGCGAGCGGCGGCGCGCATTGGGCGATGTTCGTCGCCACCGAAAGCCGCTTCGCGTCGTCCCGATCGCCCCTTTTTCTGTATCCAGCCGCGACGGCGCACGCGATCCAGGGCGAAGCCATCGAGGAGGTCGCGTTCTTCCGCGACGAGATGACCAATCTCGCCTGGGCGGTCGAACGCCGGCTCCCGGGCGTGACGCCGACCAGCTTTCGCCCTCAGCCCGAGCCATCGCTCGGCCAGCAGTTGGAGTCGCCCGAAGCACCCGACGCCGGATTGATCTATCGCCTGCAGACCCCGGTCCCGCACAACTGGTTTCCGCTGGCACCCGAGTTGGCAGACGGCACAACTGTCCTTCGCCTGCGCCCGCTCAAGCGGCTCGGCGAGCCCGCCGGTTCTGGCGATAAGCCCACCGCGGAAGTGCTGAAGCGACCCGACGGCAAGGCTCTGATCGTCGAGGAACGCGAAATCCCGCGGACTGGCATCATCGTCATGCGCAGCTTCCAATTTGCTCGCGATACGTCCGGTCGACGCCTCATTTGGTTGGGCAGGCAAAAGCTGGCATCGCGAGGTGAGGGATCGAGTAAGCTGCGGTTTGACTGGTTGGATCCGGCAAGCGTATGATTGAAAAACGTGTTGGTGTGGAAAGACGGACATATAGGCGCGCAGGCGGACGAAAAACCGCTCTTAATCAGCGGGTCCTTGGTTCGAGCCCAAGTGCGTCCACCATTCTCCCAAACAATATCAATCACTTACAGAGAAAAAGCGGTCGGCGTAAGTGCTTAGAACCGGGCTAGGTAACAGCCTAGGTAACAGTCTCCCACAATATTTTTTCCGTCCTGCACTCTCAGAAGTTGTGAGCTTTGAGACAGGGCGCTGGCAATGGCGCGTGGGCCTTTAAAGATAGCGTTCGGCTTTCCGAGTTTGTCTTAAATGGTCGCCCTTATCTGCGGATTCGTCGACAGCCTTGAAGGGGCTGCTTTTACCGGCCGAGCCTTAGAATCTTCCAGGCGGCTTACGGCCCAAAGTCCGGCCGAAAATCGGTCTGACGGCAACGCGCCCACATCTCGGTCGTTCAGCCTGGGTAGGCCCGATCCCGAAACCTGCCATTCGTCACTCAGGTCTGAGTGCCGATCGGAACGACCGGCATGGGACTTATCCGTCGTCCTGAACCCCTGTCGCGAACGGCAGCTTCCCTCCAGAGCGGACATAGTGGAGCACTCTTTATTCGATCAGTAAATCAACCCCTCTCGTTGCCGACTTGTTCGGTAAGAACCAAACATTCCGCCCTTCTTGGGCAGCAGCCGCGTACCGATGGCACGGTGACAGGTATTCAGACGCGCAAGGCGGGACTTGACGCTGTGGAACTGACGTGGCCCACTGATGCCCGCGATCCTACGCAGAAGCGGACTCGTGGGCACATCCGGTAAATAACTGCCGGGCTCCGCTCTACGAGCACGATCCGCGGGACATACGTGAGGAGGTGTGGGTGTCGATAGCCCAAACTTGGCCGCCGCGCTCCGCTAGCGTCGATCCACAACGGCGAGGCGCGGGTTGCAGGCAAGTCATAGAGCGGGCTGGGTGGCTCCGCCGTTCGTCGGCGTTCCAAGCTTTCGGCAAGGAGGTCCAGCCTGAACTAGGGGACCTCAGCTCGTATCATATAAATCTAATGCTACGCCCACCCGTAGCTATAATCGGCCGGCCAAAAAGAGCGTGATAATATGAAGGGTGTTATCGAGATCATAGATGTTGAGGGCACCTATCCCCCTTTGTTTAGAGTTCGGGCTCGCCAATACTACTTAAAGCGCGTTGAAGGAGAGGGGAATCGCTATGCTGAGGCAATTAGCATAGGCGAGCTTGGATCTAACATCGCGGTGCCGATCCCGAGCACATGGATGATCCCTGAAGATCCCCATGCGTCACTCATGGCGGCATTGCCTTGGTATCTCGAGAGCTATCTGCACGAGCCGACGGCGGGCAGTCATCTGCGAGCGACGTTCATCCGCAACGCGCTTTTCAGATGGGGTAAGGAAGCTTTCTCCCGATTGTTACCTCACGGAGAGCCTCTTGACTTCTATGACTATATCGCCCTGAACGCACTGGCGCCCGAGGGCGCCATCGAGATTCATTCGACGCGGCCCGAAGTTCTGGGCTGGCCCTGGGAAGCCCTGATCGACAACCAGAATGTCTGCATCGCTCATGTTGTAACCGTCCGTCGACACCTCGGGGCAGCCGGTGCGACGTACGAACTTCAAACACCGCTCTTCAACGCTGACAGCCCATTGCGCGTATTGGCGTTGGTTAGCCGCAGCGGGCCACAGGACGTGGCCTACCGCGCGGCCACCCGCGCGATCGCCTCAGCTGTAGGCGTCGAGATAGACCTTGTTCGCCCAGGAACACTAGCGGGATTGCGGTCCCATGTCGCGAAATCGACGAATTATGATGTCCTTCACCTAGATTGTCATGGCCTCTGGGACGAGGCCAGTCAGACTTGCTATCTGCAGTTGCAGGATGAGAACGACTATTACGAGTACGTCGAGGCGGATACTATCGCCACCATAGTGGAAGAAGCTGGCATACCTGCTATCGTACTCAACGCCTGCCGATCCGCTATGGTTGGGAGCAGCGGCGAAGCTGCATTCAATTCGTTCGCGACTTCGCTGTTGGCAAAAACTTCGGCCTCCGACGTTCTAGCCATGACCTACAAATATCCGGTCGCGACGATCGGCTCTTTTCTCCAGAATTTCTACGGGAGCGTCGCTACAGGCAAGCCGTTTGCCGAGGCTGTCGCCTTCGGAGCCCTCGATCTTCTGGATCCCGATTCGGCAGGAACGCTCGGCGTCATGACGATGGAACAATTCGATGCTTTGCCAGGGCAAACGCTCGATCCGGACCAGCTGACGCCTGGCGAGACGTCAAGCCTCAGCCTTAGCCTCGCTGGAGGCGAGAAGCATCATACCTGGATGATCCCTTCGAGCTACACGCGCTCCGGCTTGATCCCCGGGTCGCTCATAAGACCGCCATTTCCGTCGACCCGACCATCGGTGTCGAACGGATTCAGAGGCATGGAGGCTCACCTCTACCACCTGGATCACGTGCCCGACACGGTCGCATGTGTTCTCCTCCAGGGCGCGTCGGGCTCAGGGACCACTAGGCTGATGCGTGAATGGATGGATTGGCAGCAGATCACGGGATCGCAGGATCGGTTTGTATACATAGATTTCGAGCGGGCCGGTAGCTGGGCAGCGGTGTGCGACGTCGTGCGGAGGCAGCTGGGCATATGCTTGGATCGGCGGCCGGTTGAAGGCGAGCACGCCGCCTCCACCGATCGTGGCGAAGCGCCGCGTACCTGGCTCCTATGGGACCACGCGGATGCCATCGAGGTTAGTGATGAGGAGGCCGCAGCGCAGCTTCGAGTTCTGGACCTTGCAGAGCGGCCTCCCAAAATCATCATGTCGTATCACCAGCGCCAGCAATGGATGGCAAGGTTCGGAGCGGCATTCGAACTTGTCGTCAGGATCGTCGATGTCGAAGATCAAAGGGCCCTCGTGCAAGCAGAAGTCGAAGCCGGATTCGACGCGACAATGTCTCCAGAACGGCGCAAGGAGCTGCTCGGCGCCCTAGATTCCGACGCTTCGAAAGCACTCTCGAACTATATTGCTGGTATCCCGGCGCTGATCCGGTGGGTAGCTCGAAACCTGCTGCTCGGCGTGGATGCGGCAGTTCTGCTTGAGGCGCTCCGAGAAGGTGGAGAGAAGGAATTGAGGGGGTTTGGCGCGTTCGAAGAAATCGCAAGAGTGGTCAGCAGGTTCGATGCCCTCGACCAGCCAGATGTTGCAGCCCTGACCCCTATCCTCGCGCTCCACGACGAGATGGTGGGATGGAGTCGAGTCAGGGACGTCGCTCGCCGCAGTGGCGGTACGGTGTCGGTCGAGCAGGTCGACCGCGCGAAAGACGTCCTGGGCAGGGCCGGACTTTTGGTAGGAGAGAGTGGATTGCATCCCGCTGTTGCAGGCGAACTTTGTCGGCGCGCCGCCGAGACGATGTCCGAGCCCCTCCGCTGGGCATTCGCGATGACTTGTGCCGAGGACGAAGACCAGTCTGTCACATCCTTCGGCACGCTGCGTAAGGCGCGTGAGATATTGCTTGAGAAAGAGGCTTGGACACCAGCGCTGCGCCTGAGCCAGAAACTTCATAATGGCTTTCTTGGACGTGGTATGCAGCGTCACGCCGTTGCTGCTGCTAATGAGTTGGTCCAAGCTCTCGGGCCGGCGCCGGTCTCTATCGCCGCACGAGGTTTGCTAGACGTTGCGAAGGTAGGTTTCTTCGGTGGCGACGGCGGCCTTGCCGAAACCTGCCTTGCCGACGAGAGGCTGCTTGCGGTCGCCGCCACCAATCCAACAATCGAGGCGGAGCGACGGCTCGAATGCGGCCGCGTGCTGCGATTGAGGGGTGACCGCGAAGGTGCCAAGGCTGAGATGGAAGCAGCATTGGCGATATTGGGCGCGCACCATATCGAACAAGCGCCGACGTCTAACTTCCCAGATGGTCCAACGCTGCTTGAGTGGATCGAGCGCGAAATCCGCATCACGCGGAATGAGTTATTCTCCCTTTCGAGACAGGTTGGCGACCGAAGTGCCGCTTCCGCGGCACCTGTTGAAACGGGATATGCCGTAGGCAGCAGCGATGCGCTACGCGAGCAGGCGCTCCTTGCGGCAGCGGATGGCTTTTTTCGCAGGGCGCTGAGCTTGATTGATCGTGCTCTCGTCAAGGAACGTTGTGCCCGAAACGAGCGCGGCAAAGCCGTCGCCCTTGCAACGCGGGCAGAAGTTCTCGGAATGATGGGAGAACTTGACGAAGCACGCGAGCAGTTCGACACGGCCATTACGCTCTTCGGCAAGATTGGGGATCGTCGGGGCGCTGCCGTCGCTCAGCACAAATGGGGTCTCGCTGTCGACAGGGCTGGCTTGGTCCTCGAAGCAGCTCATCAGTTCATCGACGCTGCGAGGGGGTTTCTTGAGGTTGGCGACACGCCGACGCTCGAGCGCTTTACCTATAGCTTCGAGCGATTTGCGAGGGACCAAGGGGCAGCGGGATTCAGGCTGTCCTTGATCAATCACTGGACCGCCGCGGGACTGCCAAGAACCCAGTACATGGACCTCTTTTCTCGTAATTGGATCGAGGCCGAAGCGCATTTGTCGGTCTCGACGGAAGGAGAAGAGATGTTGAACTCCATGTTGGGCCGGCAGAGGACATCTGATGTTGACGTACCCCAGGCTATTGTGATTGACCAAGAAACGTTCCATCGGTTGTTCACGAAGCGCAACGATTCTTAGCTGAACGAAAGCCCTCCGCGACCAGGAGAGATGCATGAGCGAACTGAAGATCAGCAAGGACCCTGAAGAGCTAGCAGCGCTGCGGCAAGCCATCGTCCGTGCCGGCCTTTCATCGGTCGGAGCGCCTGCGGCTGACGCTGAGCTACGGAGCCAAATTCATGACGCTCTTGAAAACGAGGATCTCTCCGAAACACTGGCCTCCACGGAACCCGCAGCAGCAGCACTGGCGGTCCTTCAGAATGATCCCGATCTGAGGGATCTCCTTGATGGTCGGGTGCCCGGCGACAGGCCACGAGATTTTGCGACTCTTCCCGAACTACTCACGGTAACGTCAGCTGCTCTGATTGTTCTTAGCACATATGTCGAATTCGAGCGGGATAAAGATGGCCGTTGGAAGTTCCGCTTTCTCATCAAGCCTCAAACTGACAAGATGAAGTCTGCGATCGTTGATCTTGCACGCAGCGTCGGCGGAGTACTTCCTAAATAGAGGGTTCAGGACTGCCGAAGACTAATTTTGCGTCGGCCATCCAACGCAGGCTCACGAGGTGGTCGAGTTGGCCGCCGCCGACCAGCACGCGGCGACGACTGCCACCGCGGGTCAATGGAGACGGTTGCTCGTTAATGATAGCGAAGAGGATAAGCTGGAACCCGTCGCAATCGTTGCACCGTAGATCGTCGCTCGCCAGCCAGCGTTGAACGACTGGTCTCACTAGAAGCCGTCGTTCGACCGGCCCGTACGGATGTCTGGAAGTGGTCGCTTGCTGACGAGCGCACCCATTAATCTCGAACGGCTGCTAAAGTCAGCAGCGGACGTTAGAGCTAGGCCGCGTGGATAAATTATTGGGCAGCGATCAGGCGTGCGTGGATCGCGAAGTCAGGATTTGACCCGCATGGGATGCTTGGCGTTGCGCTTGATCCACTCATCTACTTCTCGGAGGCTGTCAGGATATGGCTCGGCCTCGGGAAAGCTCCTGTAGCTCCAGAAACGGAAGCCTGCTTCCCACAGCCTGCGGAGCTTTTCCCACTACTCGCCATCGCGCTTTTTGGGCACGCGGAACGCGCGCCCCATTAACGCGAGGGGACTTCCGCATTCCGGACAGACATGCGCGATGTCACCCGCGCGTTTCCAAGATTTCTGGCAGGCGAAACACGCGTGAGCGATGAGATAATCAGGACCTCCGAAGTAAGGTCGCACCTGCGGGGGCAGAATAACGCGGTTGCCGATGGCTTTGCGCACTTCCATCCGATCAGGTTTTGCAAAGGCCTTGCTCATCCAACAGAGCGTGCCGCAACGATGCGCAGTTCGCAATGATCGGCATCGACGAGCAGGGTCAGGGCATGGTCGCCGGTCTCGGGCCGCGCCAGCGCGCCGAGCCGCGCCCGTCGGCGCGGGCGCGTCAAGCCAGGCCTGCGGCACGAGCTTCTCGTCGCCGCGCCACTCGGCCACGAGCGTCACGCCCTCGATCGCGCCCCAAACATCGGGTCCGGCATGATCGAGGATGATGATCTGGAGCTGACCCGCAGCGCGAACCGCCTCGGCGCCGAGCGCTTCGAAGACCGAGCGGATGGCGAGGATGTCCTGGTCGCGGGTCCGCCCCACCTCGCTGACATGGTCGCCATCGAAGCCGCGCGGGAAGTAGACCTGGCTCGGCTGATCGAGGATCAGCAGCGCCGGCACGGGATGGCCGATATCGGTCAGGAAGAAACGCTGGAGCGCGAGCATCACCGCGACATGATAAGCGAGCCAGTTCGCGCCGCTGCCGATTTCCCAGAGATGATCGGTCCGATCGGAATGCACGACCCTGACGGTCAGATCCTCGACCGAGAGCTCGATCGGGGCGTTGGGCCATTCGGCGTCGAGCGTGGGAATGATACGCGACGCATAGGTCTCGATGATCTTGAGCGCGGCATTCTGCTTCTGCTTCACCTGGGCTTCAGAGTAGATTTTCCGATAGTCCGCGATCCGCGTCTTCATCTCGTCGATCTCGGCCGGGAGCTTCGCGTCCTCGCCGGTGCGCTCGTAGAGCAGGATCACCTGCTCGAGCCGCCCGAGGAAACGCTCGATCCGGTCCGAGCGGAAGGTCGCGGCACGCACCTCCTGCGACCGCCGCTCGAGCTGGGCCATATCGCGGCGAATGCGGCTGAGCAGCGCAGTCCCGTCTTCGACCGCGCTGCGCAGCTTAAGCCTTTCCCGGTCGAACGCATCGGATAGCGCCGGCTGCGAGCGCAGCTGCAGCTCGACCCCGGCCAGTGCCGAATTCGGCCTGCTCGTCGAGGGCGAGGCGCTGCGCAGCCTGTTCATCGAGAAATTGTCGCAGGTCGAAGGCTTCGACGTCGTGCAGGCGGCGGTGAAGGCCAAGGGCGCCGATATGTGTGTTGCCGGGCCTTCATTAGCTCCTGCCCCAACGCTGAGTTCTGCCTACCGACTATGCCATTCATCGCTCTCTCGCCCCTTTGATCCTGTGTCTCCGCCGACAGACCGTCGAGCATCCGTTCGGCACGCTGAAATCCTGGATGGGCTCGACGCACTTCCAAATGAAAACGCTCAAGCATGTTAGAACGGAGGCCAGCCTCCATATCTTGGCCTATAACTT
>Ga0268264_10000338_pt1 | contig 72206 bp, 79 predicted proteins | sample KBSSwiS32_FD_190357 | JGI IMG/M metagenome (GOLD analysis project Ga0268264, IMG submission 190357) | Switchgrass rhizosphere microbial communities from Kellogg Biological Station, Michigan, USA - KBS Switchgrass S3-2 (SPAdes) (version 2) | ecosystem: Host-associated > Plants > Roots >... | reverse complement strand
CCGGTCGACATCGGATAAATCAGCATCGCCTTGATCAGCTTGTCGGGGCCGATCATGTAGACGGTGCGCACGGTCGCGTTGGTGGCCGCGGTGCGGCCCTGCGACGAGCCCGGCTCTTCCTCCGGCAGCATGTTGTAGAGCTTCGAGACGTTGAGGTCGTGGTCGGCGATGATCGGATAATTGACCTTGGCGCCGCCGTGGCTCTCGACGTCCTTCAGCCAGCGGCCGTGGTCGTCGACCGGGTCGACCGACAGTCCGATGACCTTGGTGTTGCGCTTGTCGAACTCGGGCTGGAGCTTGGCGAGATAGCCGAGCTCGGTGGTGCACACCGGAGTGAAGTCCTTGGGATGCGAGAAGAGGATGCCGTAACTGTCACCGAGCCATTCGTGGAAATTGAGCCGTCCCTGGGTGGTGTCGGCGGTGAAATCGGGGGCTTGCGAGCCAATGCGTAACGTCATGATGGCCTCTCCGGGGCGGTGGAATTCGTGGATGTAGAAAGCGGCGGCGGCATATCAGAAACAATCGTGAGTCGATACGGCGGCTAGGCCGTTTCAACTGCGACAAAATCCGGCTGGGCGTGCTCCCGGCGATCGAGCCACGCCGGCACGGGCAGGCCCTTTGAGCGCAGGAAGTCGGCGTTGAACAGCTTCGACTGGTAACGATTGCCGTAGTCGGCGAGGATGGTGACGATGGTGTGGCCGGGGCCAAGTTCGCGGGCGAGGCGGATCGCGCCGGCGACGTTCACGCCCGATGACGGGCCCATGCACAGTCCTTCATGCTGGAGCAAGTCGAAGCACACCGGGACCGACTCGGTGTCGGGGATCTGGAACGCATGGTCGATTGTCAGGCCTTCAAGGTTGGCGGTGATGCGCCCCTGGCCGATCCCTTCGGTGATCGAGCCGCCCTCGGCTTTGAGTTCACCGGTCGTGTAGTAACTGAACAGCGCGGCTCCCGGCGGGTCGGCGAGGCCGATCGCGATGTGCGGATTGCGGGCGCGAAGGGCTTCGGCGACGCCCGCCAGTGTTCCGCCGGTCCCGACCGCGCAGATGAAGCCGTCGACCCTGCCGCCGGTTTGATCCCAGATCTCGGGCCCGGTGGTTTCGACATGGGCGCGGCGGTTGGCGACATTGTCGAACTGGTTGGCCCAGATCGCGCCGTTGGGCTCGCTCGCGGCGAGCTTGTCCGCCATGCGGCCCGACACTTTCACGTAATTATTGGGGTTGCGGTAGGGAACGGCGGGAACTTCGACGAGGTCGGCGCCGAGCGCGCGCAGCGTGTCCTTTTTCTCCTGGGACTGGGTCTCGGGAATGACGATCACGGTGCGCATGCCGAGGACATTGGCGACCATCGCGAGGCCGATCCCCGTGTTGCCGGCGGTGCCGTCGACGACCACCCCGCCGGGCCGCAGCGCGCCGCGCGCGATCGCGTCACGGATGATGAACAGCGCCGCGCGATCCTTGACCGACTGGCCGGGGTTGAGGAACTCGCATTTGCCGAGGATTTCACAACCGGTCTGCTCGGACGCGTGACGCAGCCGGACCATTGGCGTGTTGCCAATGAGATCGAGGACGGTGGTGTTTTCGGTCATGGCGCCTGGAGCCCGTGTTTGAGGATGGTCGGCGATTGCGCGGCGGGGGAGTCCGTCGCGCGGAGCAGGATCAGCGAGACGTTGTCGGGCGCATCGCGGTCGAGCGCCATGTCGAGCAGACGCTCGGCGTTCGCTTCGAGGTCTTCGCCGAGAAGCACGGTCAGCAGTTCATGGTCGTTCGCCAGCCGGGTCAGCCCGTCGCTCGCGAGCAGGAACAGGTCGCCCGAACGAACATCGCCGGTGACTGTCTCGACGTGGAGATGATCGGACGCGCCGACCGCGCGGGTGATGACATTGGCATTGGGATGGCCTTCGGCCGCGACCTCGTCGATCATCCCCGCGTCGATCAGGTCCTGGACCAGGCTGTGATCGCGGGTGAGGCGCGTGATGGCGGCGTCGCGGACGCGATAGGCGCGGCTGTCGCCGGCCCAGAAGCAAGTAAATGCGCGATCGTCGGCGACGAGGCCGACGACGGTGCTGCCGACGGTGCGGCTGTCGAAGCTGGCTTTGGCCATTTCGACCAGGCGGGCATTGACGTCGCAAAGCGCGGTGAGAGCTTCCTCCGCCGAAGAGCATTTCGCCAGCGCTTCAACCACTGTCGCGCTGGCGACTTCGCCAGCGTCGTGGCCGCCCATACCGTCGGCCACTGCCCACAGGTGCAACCCGGGGTTGGCGAGCAACGCATCTTCGTTGAGTTTGCGGCGGCAGCCGACGTGAGTCTTCACGACCTGATCGAATCCGCTCGCCGGCATGGGCCCGATCTACCGTAGCGCGCCATGGTGTGCCAGCCTATGCTGGGGCACGACTGGACGCCCGGCGGGGGATCAATGAGCAAGGCTTACAGCAACAAGGCGCTGCCACCGGGCACGGTATTGCGTGAGTGGCGCCTTGAGCAGGTCCTCGGCGTCGGCGGCTTCGGCATCGTCTACAAGGGTCGCGGGATCTATTTCGACGAGCTCGTCGCGATCAAGGAATATTTCCCCAGCTCGATCAGCGACCGTAAGGACGGCGATACCGTCGTTCCGAGCAGCTCTGACGCCGAGGAAGTCCACGCGCTGGGGCTCAAGAAGTTCGTCGAAGAAGCCAAGTTACTTTGGAACCTGTCGAAGCCGACCCGGCATCCGAATATCGTCAGTGTCCGCAGCCTGTTCGAGATTCATGGCACCGCCTACATGGTCATGGACTTTGAAGACGGCGTCCCGCTGTCCGACCTGGTCAAGAAGCATAAGACGTTCAGCGAAGCTGATTTGCTGGCACTAATCCGGCCGATGGGCGAGGGGCTCGAGCGGGCCCACCGCGTCGGCGTGCTCCACCGCGACATCAAGCCGGCCAACATCCTGATCAAGGAAAATGGCGAACCGGTGCTGATCGATTTCGGCTCGGCGCGGTTCGACTCGGGTCAGGCGACGAGCACCAAGGTGACGTTCCACACGCCGCCTTACGCGGCGATCGAGCAATATGTGAAAACCTACCAGCAGGGCCCGTGGACCGACATCTACGCGCTCGGCGTGGTCCTGTACGAATGCGTGACCAATACCAAGCCGCCCGAAGTCCTCGAACGCATGCACGGCGGCCTCGGCCACCCTCTGGCCGAGGGCGATTGGCCCGGCTTCAGTCGCGCTTTCCTGCGCGCGGTCGACGCGGCGATGACCATTCGCCCGAGCGACCGGCCTAATTCCATTTCGCAATGGCTGTCCTTGTTCGAAGACGAAAATGCGACCTACGGCGCGGAAGTGGACGCGGACGACGCGCCGACCCGATTTGCTGCGTTCGAACATCCCGAGATCATCCCGATCGTCCCGGCGCCGACCCTGAGTGCGAGCGGCGCGGCGGTGGTCAAGCTGGCCGAGCCACCCAAGGCCGGCGAGCCGCCCGAAGAATATACCGGTGCAGACTCGCAGCCGGTCACCGACAAAGCCGTCGCCGATGCCGTGGCGAAGGCCAAGCCGAAGAAGGAGCTGGCCAAGCCGGAGGCCGCGCCTGATGCAGAGACAAAGGCAGAGGCCGCGGCAGGGGCACAGCAGAAGCCGCTTTTCACGCTGCAGCGCGCGGCGATCGGGGCGGGTCTGCTGGCGGTCGTGGCGGCCGGCGGAGCGTGGACGCTGTGGCCGCGCGGCGCGGCCAACTCGTCGGCGGAAACGGTGGGCTTGCCCTCGACAGCCGGGGCAGCGGAGGATGCGGTGCTTGGGCCGGGAGCCAACGGGGCAATTCCGGCGAACACCGTCGAGGACTTTGACGCGAACAGCGCCGAGGCGGTGGCGGCTCCGGTCGATATTGGCAGCGCCAGTAACCTCGCGCCGGCGATCGACGGCTTGGCCAGCGCCGCGCGAAGTGCCGGCCGAAGCGGCGATGCCGCGCGGCTCGCCGCGACCAGTGCGCGCCTGCGGACCCTGGCCGGCGAAGCTCGGGCAGCCGCGGCGCAGCCCGGGTCGGAAGCCGTGGTCAAAGCCAGGGTCAACCAGATGAACGCGCTCGCCAGGGGCGCTGCCAGCGCACTCGCGCAGTCCGCTCGCCGCGACGCCGAGGCGAAAGGCAAGGAGCTGGCGGCGGCAATGGGCAGCGATGCCTCGCCCGAGAGCAAAGCGGCGGCTGCCGTGCTGCGGACCGTCAGAAGTTCGGCGGGCGCCGCCTCGGCCGCGGGCAGCCCGGGGCAGGCGATCGCCGCGGCACGCCGGACGGTGTCGGCGGCGCGTCAATTTTCTACCCTGCACCCGAAGGCAGCGTCGGCCGCCGCGTCGGCGTTGCCCAAGAAGCGCGACGAATTCGCCGAGGTCGCGGCGGGAGCGCGCTCCACCGGGGCGGACATCGCCGCCATGGGCAAAGCGAAAAAGCCGCCGCTGTTCGCGTCCAAGGAACGGCGCGACGGTTACCGGCTGCGGCAAAGCAACGCCGCCGAAGCTCAGGCCGAACTCACCCGGCTCGAGCAGTTGCAGGCGGCGGTGGCAGCGGTGACCACGGCCGCCGCGGCAGACAGCGCAATCAAGCAGGCCAAAGCGATCCAGGCCAAGCTGCGCGACCTCGAAGCGTCGTCGAGGGCCGCGATGCCGGCGGCCAAGGATCCAGCAAATTAGCGGTTGGTGATGCTGACGCTGACCCGGTTGCGCGCGGCCGCTCCGCTGCCCACGCGATCATAGCGTGAGGCGCAGGTCAGGCGCCGGACCAAGGCGATGCCAAGCCCGCCCAGAGGCGCTTCGGCCAGCGAAGTGAATGGATCCGGGTCGGGCTTGCCGAGAGGGTCAAATTCGGCGCCGTCGTCTTCCACGACCAGGTCGATAGCGCCATCGCGGTAACCGGCCGCGATCTTGATCGCGTTCACGTTCTCGCCGTGGCGGATCAGATTGCTGAGCAATTCTTCGAGTACGACTTCGACCCGGTTCATCGTCCGGGGTACGATTCCGAGCGGTTCGAGAAAGGCGACCACCGCGAAGCGGCTTTCCTCGATCACCGCCGGCTGGTTGCCGAGGTTGAGGACGAGCGTCGGCTCCTCGGTCGCCTCCGTTCGATCGGGCTTCACGGGAGGGCTCAGGCAGTCACAACGGCGAGGGCTTCGGCCTCGGTGCCGACCACCGGGATGATTTCGGTCAGCGAGGTCGTTTCGATGATCTCCATCACTGAATCATTGGCCCCGAACATCGCGAACCGCGCATTGGACCGCTGCAGCGCCCGGGCGGTGCCGATCAGCATGCGGATGCCGAGCGAGGCGATGAACGAGACGTCGGACAGGTCGACGACCGCGGGCTGTTCCTTGGGCACGATGTTCGCGACGAAGCGGGTTTCGACTTCGCCCACCGAGAAACTATCGAGGCGGCCGCCAAGAACCGCCTTGGTCACTCCACCAACGTCCGTAAATTGCATGTCCATTTGCGACCCCTAATGTGACCGGCTCTCTTCGCACGTAATTGTTTCAGTCGAATTGCGCCACCAGGAGCGAAAAATCGTCGTCCAAGGGCCCCGGCGTCGCGGCCTCGCGCACAGCCTGAAACAGACGCTCGGTTTCACTGATGCCGTCGACCCGCGGCTCAAGGATCAAGCGCTCAAAATCGGCGATCGACCACTGCCGCCCGGCCTTGTCGACGATTTCGAACACCCCATCACTGAACACATACATCGATGCGCCCAGCGGCACCTCGACCGTGGCTTCGGTGAAGGTCGCGTCCGGCTTCGCCCCGATGATGACATTGCGGTTGCCGGCGGCGATCACCTGCGACCGATCGGGCGGCACCAGGAACGCGGCATGATGACCCGCCGCGGCATAGCGAAGCTCGCGGCTTCGCGCATCGTAGACCCCGTACCACATGGTGAAATAGAGATCGGCCTGGTCCTCCATCTGGTAGAGGCGGTTGATCGTCGTGAGCACTGCGGCCGGCGAGCGCATGTCGGTATCGGGCAGGTTGCGCTGGCGCAACTGGCTCATCACCGCGACGGCGAGCATCGCCGCGCCCGCGCCATGCCCGGCGACGTCGATCAGATAAGCGACGAACAGATCGTCCGAGAGTTGGCCGTAGCCGAAGGCGTCGCCGCCGAGCCGCGCGCACGGCACGAGGGTCCAATCGCAGCGGATCGGCCCGTCGGGCAATGGCGGCGGCAGCAGCGCCTGAATATAGGCGCTCGCCTTTTGCAGCTCGCGGTCGAGCTCGTCGGACTCGGCGATTTCGGCGCGGGTGCGATACTCGTGTTGGAGCGACCGTTTGCCGATCTGAAGGATCGAACCAACCGGCAGCGGGACCACGCCTTCGACCTTTACGCCATCGACATAAGTCCCGTTGGTCGAACCCAGGTCGGCGACCATCAACTGGCCGTCGTCGATCGTCACCAGGCAATGCGAGCGGGAGATTTCAGAGTCGCGCAGGACGATGTCGGCCGGCGGCGTCCGTCCGACCTTGAGGCCCAACGGGCCGACGACATGGCGGCGGTCGCGATCGACGCAATCGACTAGCTCAAGGCAGTGCAAGCGGTCGCCGGGTACCAGATCGAGGTCCCGGGCGACGGTAATGATTCGAGTCTGCTCCGCTTCCGACACTGCCGACTCCGAGGAGAGGATGAAGGTACGCAACGACGTTGTTTGGTCCGCGAAAGGATGCCAGCCGACCGTAATATTCGCAAGTATTACGCCCGGTTGCGCGGCGTTCGCGCCGCTCAGGCAGCGATGTCGTAGGGCTGGATTTCGCCGGACAGATAAAGGTGGCGGGCCTTGGTCCGCGACAGTTTACCCGAGCTGGTGCGCGGGAGCGTACGCGGCGGGATCAGCTCGACCACCGCCGAGATGCCGGTGATCGCGCGCACCCGTTCACGAATATCATCGCGCAGGCGTCCGCGCTCGTCCGGATCGGAGACTCGGCAGTGGACCAGGACGGCGGGCGTCTCCTCGCCGGACGGACCGGTGATGGCGAACGCGGCGATATCGCCCGACTTGAACCCAGGCAGCTGCTCGACCGCCCATTCGATGTCTTGCGGCCAATGGTTGCGGCCGTTGATGATGATCATGTCCTTGGCGCGGCCGACGACGAAAATGTAGCCGCCCGACAAATAGCCCATGTCGCCGGTATCGAGCCACAGATCGTCGCTGAGGCACGCCTTGGTCGATTCCTCGTCGCGGAAATAACTGTGCATGACCGAGGCGCCGCGGACGTAGACCTTGCCGATTCCGCGGTCGGGCAGAACGGCGCCACCAGCGTCGCGGATTTCGACCTCCATGCCGGTGACCGGTTTTCCGCAATTGACGATCGCGCGGTAGCGGCGCGGACGCTCGTCATCGCCGGGCTCGCCGCCCGACAGTTCATTTTCCTCGACCAGTTCGAGCCGGATGCCCTCACCGGGCGGCATCAGCGAGACCGCGAGGGTCGCTTCGGCGAGGCCGTAGCTGGGACAGAATGCACCGGCCTTAAAACCCGCCTCGGCGAAGCCGTCGACGAAGGCCTGCATGACATCGGGGCGGATCATGTCCGCGCCATTGCCGGCAATCCGCCAGCGCGACAGGTCGAAGCGATCCGCGGCCCGGGTCTGCGAGCTCATGCGGCGCGAGCAAATGTCATAGCCGAAGGTTGGCGAGTAGCTGACCGTGGTTCCCGGGTTGCGGGTGATCATGTCGAGCCACGCCAGCGGGCGCCGGGCGAAATCCTCGGTCTTCAGATAATCGACCGTCAACTGCATCGCGACCGGCGACAAGAGACAGCCGACCAGTCCCATGTCGTGGTACCAGGGAAGCCAGGAAACGACCCGGTCGGTGTCGACGACCGCGAGACCAACGCCATGCGCGTGCAAGTTGTCGAGCAACGCATGATGGGTGACCGCGACGCCATGCGGGAAGCGGGTCGAGCCGCTGGAGTACTGGAGGTAAGCGATGTCGTCGGGACTGGCGACCGGAAGCTCGGCCGGAGACTGTTCGAGGGTATCGATGCTGGCCCAGTCGCGCGCGTCAATGCCACGTTTGGCGGCCGCGCTCGACGCCATTTCCGTGAACTCGGACGGGAACAGCAGAAGCTTCGGGTCGCTGCTGTCGAGCTGAACCGTGAGCTGGTCGACATAGGCGTCGCGCCCGCCAAAGCTGGTCGGCAGCGGCAGCGGCACCGGCCACGCGCCGGCATAGACCGCGCCAAAGAAGCATGCGGCGAACTCGGGCCCGGTCTCAGCGATCAAGGCGATCCGGTCGCCCGGCTTGATGCCGATGCCGATCAACCGCCGGGCGTGGGCCAGCGCGTCCGTGCGCAGCTGGGAAAAAGGATAGGCCTCGGTCAGCGTGCCGCGCGCGTCATGGAAATTGAGCCCGCGGCGCCCGGTCGCCGCATAATCGAGCGCTTCGCCAAGCGTTTCGAAGTCGGCTAGCCGTCGCGGCAGGGTATCGAGAGTAGGCGTCGCGCCCGGTGGGGCGAGATCGCTTTCAACCGTGGCGTTGCGTTCGAGCACGCCGTTCCTTCCTGGAAGTTATTTAGTTCTTGCTGAGCCGCGCAATCGCGGCCCTGTTCCTGATGGTTGGGAAACGTGGCACAAAAAGGGCGTAATGACCGCACGCAGGGCGCCTCAACCCCTCGATGATCGCAGCTTGAGCGAGCTGGCGCTGCGCTATGCTGGCCGTTTTGCGACGACCCGGGCCAAGCTGCGCGCCTACCTTCAGCGCAAGATCCGCGAGCGCGGCTGGGCGGGTGAGCGGCCGGCGGAGCTCGAGGCGATCGCCAACCGCTTCGCCGACCTCGGCTATGTCGACGACCGCGGATACGCGCTGGCCAAGTCCCGCGCGTTGACCGGTCGTGGATATGGCAAGCGCCGGGTGGTCGACGCGCTGCGGGTCGCCGGGGTCGATGACTGCGACGGCGAGGCCGCGCGCGACCATGCCGACGCTGAAGCCGTCGCGGCGGCGCTGCGCTTTGCTCAGCGACGGCGGATCGGTCCTTACGCCACGAGTTTCGCCGCCGATCCGAAGGAAAAGGACAAAGCATTGGCGGCGATGGTCCGGGCCGGGCACGGCTTTGGCCTGTCGCGCGCCATCGTCAATCTCGCGTCCGGGGCCGAGGTCGATGCCAACGACCTAGCGGAATTTGCGAGCGCACATCGCTAAAGTCGGTTTGCCGACACTGCCGCAAATGGTAATAGGGGGTGTGCAGAGTGTGAGTGTGATGGCCCCGGGGGAAAAAGTTCAGCCCGAAATGAGTTCGGACGACGTCGATTCGGCGTCCGAGATGGAGGTGGTTGCCGGCCACGTGAAGTGGTTCGACGCGACACGCGGCTTCGGCTTCGTCGTCAGCGAGGCAATTGAGGGCGACATCCTGCTGCACTTCAGCGTGCTGCGTGAGCATGGCCGGCGCAGTGTCCCGGAAGGGGCGTTGATCGAATGCGTTCCCGTCCGGCTCGAGCGCGGGCTGCAGGCGAAGCGCGTTATCTCGATCGATTTGTCCTCGGCCTTGCCCCAGCAACCCCGCTCGTCCATGCCGTTCACCGAACGAGCCGACCGCAAGGCGCTTGCCGATGCGGCCGGAGAGTTCGAGTCGGTGGAGGTCAAATGGTTCAACCGCGTTCGCGGCTATGGTTTCGTCAATCGCATCGATGCGACGGGCGAGGACGTCTTCGTTCATATGGAAACGGTGCGTCAGTCGCACCTGGGCGACCTACAGCCGGGACAGCGGCTGGAAGCGCGGATCGCGTCGAGCGGCAAGGGCTTGACCGCGATCGAGCTACGTTCCGCCGAGCACTAACCGCGTTTGCCACCGGCGCCGCGCTGGCCGCCTGCAGTCCGCAAGCCCCCGCCGCCCCGGTTATCGACAATCACCCCCAAACTGGGCTTCAGCACATGCCCCTGACAATCCGTTCGGCAAACGCCGTCCATCGCTTCGATGTCGAGATTGCGCAGACACCCCGGGAGCAACAGGATGGCCTGATGTTCCGTAAGTCGCTGGGCGGCAACCAGGGGATGATTTTTCCCTTTGACCCGCCGCAAGACGTCGCGTTCTGGATGAAAAACACGCTGATCCCGCTCGACATGGTGTTCGTTCGGGCTGATGGGACGATTGCCCGCATTGCGACGGCCAAAGCGCTCGACGAAACGCTGGTGCCAGGGGGTGAACCGGTCGCGGCCGTGCTTGAATTGCGCGGCGGTCGCGCGGCCGAACTGGGCATCCGCGAGGGCGATCAGGTCGACTGGTCGCATTAGCCGCGGCTTGCACCATCGGACCGGACGCGGCAGAGGCGCTTGATCATGGGATTCTGGTCAAAGACCTTCACCTGGTGGAGCGGGGCGACGTGGGGCACCGCGCTGTGGACTCGCCGGTTTGGTGGCGAGGCTGGGCGCGACGACTTCGGCAATGTGTATTTCCAGGACAAGAAGAACCCGCGCCGACGCTGGGTGATCTACGCCGGCGACAATGATGGCAGCCGGGTGCCGCCCGAGTGGCAGGCGTGGCTCCGCGGGACAATCGACGAATTACCGGACAAGGCGTTGCCGCCGGTGCGCAAGTTCCAGCAAAAGCCGACCCCAAATCTCACCGGGACGATCGCCGCGTTCCGGCCCGATGGAGCGCTCGGCAGCGGCCGTATTCGCCCTGCCTCGACGGGTGATTACGAACCCTGGATCCCGAAGTAAGCGTGCGCCTGCCAACTGCAGCGCTTGTCCTGTTCGTCCTCGCCGTCGCGGCCTGTAAGCGGGGCGACGAGCAGAATACGTCGCAGCCAATCATCACCAACGCCGCGGCCCCGCCCAGCGTCAATCAACCCGGCGTCACTCCGATGGGCCAGCGGATCGCGGTCCTTGGTCTGCTGAACAAACGTAACGGCATCGTCCAGAACGTCTCACTCCATCCCGGCCAATCGGTCCGCTGGAAGGACATGATCGTACGACTGCGGGCGTGCGAGACGACCGCGCCGTGGGAAGAAGAAAAGCTGACCGGGGCTTTCGTCCAGGTCGACGTGCAGCGGCCCGACAAGGCCTGGGCACGGGTGTTTTCAGGCTGGCTTTACAAGGAATCACCGTCGCTCAACGTGGTCGAAAACGCGGTCTACGACGTCTGGCCCAAGAGCTGCGAAATGACATATCCGGCGGGTCCGCCGGCGCCGGCCGCGCCGGTGACTTCGAGCAATCTGTCGAGCGCGAGGAAGTTGGGCAGCGCCCCGGCGTCGGGCGATTCGGCGGCAACCCCGCCGGCGACCGAACCGACGCCGCCGAGCGCGGCCGAAAGCAACGCCACGTAGGTCTCGCGCGGTACCGTGACCGCGCCAAGCGAGGCGAGGTGGTCGGTCATGAACTGGCAGTCGAGCAACGTGAAATTGCCGACCTTTAGACGCGCCACGAGCCACGCCAGCGCGACCTTGGACGCATCGGTCGTCCGGCTGAACATGCTTTCGCCGAAGAAGGCGCGGCCGAGCCTGACGCCATACAGACCGCCGATTAGCGCATCGTCGCGCCACACCTCGATCGAATGGGCGTGCCCCGACCCGTGCAGGGCAAGCATCGCTCGTTCGAGTTCGGCGTTGATCCACGTCTCCTCGCGGTCGGCGCTGGCGGCGATGACGCCGGCGAAGTCACGATCATGGGTAACCGCGAAGCGGCCCGAACGCAGCGTGCGTTTGAGCGAGCGCGAGAGGTGGAAGCGGTCGAGCGGAATGATCGCGCGCTGACGCGGCTCAACCCAGAACAGCTCGGACGCGTCGCGGCTGTCGGCCATCGGGAAAATCCCGCTGGCATAGCCCTGGAGCAAAAGGCGCGGATCAAGCTGACTCATCGCAGCGAATATGCGCTTCTGTCCGGCGCGTGTCAGCGTCAGATAATCTCGCGCACTACCTCCTGCGGGCGGCACAAGCGGACACCGAGATCGGTTTCGACCAGCGGCCGATTGATCAGGATCGGGTGCGCGACCATCGCATCGAGCACTTCGTCGTCGGTCACGTCGGGGCGGTTCAGCCCAAGTTTGTCGGCCAGCGGCTCTTTGGCCCGCAGCCCGTCGCGCGGGGTGATTCCGGCGCGGCTGTAAAGGCGCGCCAGCTCAGCGCGGCTGGGCGGCGTTATTAGATATTCGTTAACCACAATTTCGAGTCCGGAATCTTTAAGAATTTCAAGGGTCTTGCGCGACGTTCCGCACAGTGGATTGTGGTGAATAATTGCTTTCATTGCGTCGAATCTTTCAAAATGGAATCAATGACATCGCTAATCCCCCTAGCCGAGGGGGGCAATTTCGTGGTCAAGGATTGTCGCGGCAGCGGAACGATGATGCCACATTGTCGTTCCTCCGTCTGTGGCATGCGTAATGACCACGGGCGAAACCCGGGTTCGCATGTTCGGCAGATTAACAAACGGGAGAAGACAAAATGCGGAAAACCATTCTAACGCTCGCGCTGGCAAGTTCGGTGGCACTGAGCGGCTGCGCGGCCAATCGTCAGAACGGCGATATTGCCCAGGGCGCAGCAGGCGGCGCGGTTGCCGGCGCGGCGATCGGAGCGGTGGTTCCGGGCGTGAACGTGATCGAAGGCGCCGCGGTTGGCGCGGCGATCGGCGGTCTCGCCGGCGCGGTCTGGTCCGATCAGAACAACGACGGTTACGTCGATGGTTATGTCCAGAACGGCCAATATTATGCGGGAACGCCGCAGGGTTATGACCCGACGCTTCATCGGGTCGCCACGGGCGCGCTGGGTGGCGCGGCTCTGGGTGCCGTTGGCGGCGCCTTGATCCCGGGCGTCAGCGTCCTCGAAGGCGCGGTGATCGGTGCCGCTGTCGGCGGTCTCGCCGGCGCGATCTGGGCCGACCGCGACAATGACGGACGGGTGGACGGCTACGTCTATAACGGCCAATATTACGCCGGTGGCCCGTCAACGACCGCTCCAGCCCCGATGGCGCCTCCTCCGCCGACCCGGAGCGGCGAGCGCGGCTAAGCATATCGGAGAATTCGTGATCAGTTTGCGTAACTCGTGCACCGGCCTCAGGCCGGTGCACTTTTTTCACCGGTCGAGAGTCATCGCGGCGAGCCTGTTGCTGGCCGCAATGGCTCTTGGCGCGCTTCCGGCGAGCGCGGCTCCTGCCATCGGCACCGGGATGTCGGTTACCGATTTCTACTCGGCGCGGAAGGGTGCGCCCTTGTGGTTCTCCTCCACGTCGGCCGATGCTCCGCAGGCGTTGGTCGATCTGCTCAAGAACGCGCAGACCGATGGGCTTGATCCCGACCGCTACGGAACCGCGGCTCTGGACAAGGTCGTGGGCGAAGCGGCGAGCGGCGATCGCAAAGCGATCGCCCGGGCCGACGTCATGCTGAGCCAGGCATTTTTTATGTACGTCAGCGATCTCAGGCACCAGCCTGACATCGGCATGATTTATGTCGACCCGCAGTTGCGTCCTGGAGTGCAACTGGCGCGCGCGACGCTAGAGCAGGCGGCGGGGGCGCCTTCGCTCGCCGCCTACATCCGTACCATGGGCTGGATGAACCCGGTTTACGGGCAGCTCCGCCAAGCGCTGATCGATCACCGCTATGCCGGCGACCACGAGCGCGAGCTGATCGCACTCAATCTCGAGCGCGCGCGGTCGCTTCCCGCGGGCAAGGGCCGCTTCGTCATGGTCAATGCCGCTGAGCAGCGGTTGTACATGTGGGAAGACGGCAAGCCGGTCGATTCGATGGTCGTGGTCGTGGGCAAGCCCAAGAACCCGACGCCGCTGATGGCCGCTTACATCCGCTTCGCCAGCCTCAACCCTTATTGGTACGTGCCGCCCGATCTCGCGACTGAGCGGATCGCGCCGAAAGTGCTCAAGCAGGGCCTCAGATATATCGACGAACTTGGCTACGAGGTCATGTCCGACTGGACCAGGGACGCAACGATCATCAATCCCAAGACCATCGACTGGAAGGGCGTTGCTGCCGGCAAAGTCGAAGTGCTGATCCGCCAGAAGCCCGGCCCGCACAATTCGATGGGGAGGATCAAGTTCATGTTCCCCAACGAGCAGGGCGTGTACCTCCACGACAACCCCGAGCGCGAATTGTTCAGCGAAGCATCGCGGTTGTACAGCGGCGGCTGCGTCCGGCTCGAGGATGCGTGGCGGCTGAGCCGCTGGTTATTTGGCCGCGAATTGACGTGGGAAGGCGCGGGGACCGAAGAACCGGTAGTGCTCACGCCCGCTGTCCCGGTCTACATCACCTATCTGACGGCGATGCCGAACGCGGCGTCAATCGCATTCTTCGATGATGTCTATGGCCGCGACAAGGCCCGGCTGGCGATGCTCCAGGGCGAAGCCGGCACGGTGACGGCCGCAGCCAAATAGCCGTCAGAGCCGCCACGTCGCGACGTACTGCAGTTGATAGGATATCGGCCGGCCCTGGTCGTTGAGCGCAGGCCGGAAGCGCAGCCGGGCGACAAGCAAGGGGCATAGGCCCGCATCGACCGATGAATCGCCGCTCGAGCGGATGACGCGGCAGTTGCTGGGCAAGCCGCTTGGCTCGACCCTCAGAGCGACCATCGCCGCGCCTTCGGGCATCCGCCCGCCGGTGAGGTCGCGATAATCCCCGCGGGAGAGGTTGCGGACCAGCCGCGCCGGGGTGAATTTCGAATAATCGCCACCGCCGCCGGGACCATTGCCCGAGCCGCCGGCACCGGTGCCCGTCCCGACCGCGGCCGCCCCGGAGGTTGGCGCGCTGCCCCGGCCGGCGACGGGCGCTGCCGGGATCGGCGACTGTAACGGCAACTGCGGCTTCGGGGCGACGACCGGTGTCGCCTCGGCTTTCTTCGCCGGCGCGCCGGCCTCACGTTTAGCGAGGCGTTGTCTGGGAGGCGATGGCGGGGGCACCGGCGGCGGAGGCCGGGGAACGCGGATGTCGAACGTCTGCAGGTGCTCGACGATCTGGCCGACCATGCGGACGTTGAGTCCGGTCAGGATGATCGCGGCGAGGCCCGCATGGACGGCAATCACCGCTCCGATCGCCTTGGCGCGGTCGGGCCGGTTCGCGGTTCCAGTATAGCTCGACATTGCGTTCGTCGGCCTCCGCCGGGGAAACGCGCGCAACGGCCGAAAGTTTAGGCACCCTCGCCCGGGTCGGCGGGCTGTCGCGCGAGCCACTGCTCGAGCCATTTGATAGTGTAATCGCCGGCAAGAAATTCAGGATCGCGAACCAGCTTCTGGTGGAGCGGGATGGTGGTCTTCATCCCGTCAACGACATATTCCTCGAGCGCGCGGCGCAGGCGCCGGATGCAATCCTCGCGGGTCGTGCCGTAGACGATCAGCTTTCCGATCATGCTGTCGTAATAAGGTGGCACGCGATAGCCGGTGTAGAGCCCGCTATCGACCCGGACGTGCATGCCGCCGGGCGCGACGTAATTCTTCACCAGGCCGGGCGAGGGGGCAAAGGTTTCGGGATCCTCGGCATTGATCCGGCATTCGATCGCGTGGCCGTGGAGCTGGACCTGGTCCTGGGTGCACGACAGCCCTTGGCCCGAGGCGACGCGGATCTGTTCGCGAACCAGGTCGATGTCGCTGATCATCTCGGTCACCGGATGCTCGACCTGGAGCCGGGTGTTCATTTCGATGAAGTAGAATTCGCCGTCCTCGTAGAGAAATTCGATCGTGCCGGCGCCGCGATAGCCCATGTTGGCCATGGCCTTGCTGACGATCCCACCCATGCGCTCGCGCTGCTCCGGCGTGATGGCCGGCGAGGGCGCTTCCTCGAGCACTTTCTGGTGGCGCCGCTGGAGCGAGCAATCGCGCTCGCCGAGGTGGATCGCCTGGCCCTCGCCGTCGCCGAATACCTGGAATTCGATGTGGCGCGGATCGGCAAGATATTTTTCCATGTAGACGGTGTCGTCACCGAACGCCGAACGGGCTTCGGACGCGGCCTGGCTCATCAGACTGTCGAGCTGCTCCTCGGCCTCGACCACCTTCATGCCGCGCCCGCCGCCGCCCGACGCGGCCTTGATCAGCACCGGATAGCCGATTTCGCGCGCGAGCTCCTGCGCCTGCTTGACGCTGGTCAACGCGCCGTCCGATCCGGGCACCAGCGGCAGCCCGAGCTTCGCGGCCGTGCGCTTGGCCTCGATCTTGTCGCCCATCGTCCGGATATGCTCGGGCTTGGGCCCGACCCAGATGATGTTGTGCAATTCGACGATCTCGGCGAACTGCGCGTTCTCGCTGAGGAAACCGTAGCCGGGGTGAATGGCGTCGGCGTGGACGATTTCGGCGGCCGAGATGATGTTCGGGATGTTGAGATAGGATTCGGCCGCGGGCGGCGGGCCGATGCACACGGTTTCGTCGGCGAGGCGCACGTGCATCGCGTCGGTGTCAGCGGTCGAATGGACCGCGACCGTGCGAATGCCGAGTTCGTGGCAGGCGCGGTGGATGCGGAGCGCGATCTCGCCGCGGTTGGCGATCAGCAGTTTTTGGATTTTCATGAGTGAGGCGGCCTCAGCCGAGCACGATCAACGGCTGATCGAACTCGATCGGCTGACCATCGCCGACGAAGATTTTTTTGACCACGCCCGCGGTCGGTGCAGTGATCGGATTCATCACCTTCATCGCCTCGACGATGAGCAAAGTGTCGCCCGCTTTCACCGCGTCGCCGACGGCGATGAACGGCTTGGCGCCCGGCTCGGCGGACAGGAACGCCGTGCCGACCATCGGCGATTTGATCGTCTCGCCGGAAACCTCTTCGGGCGCGGGCGCGGCGGCTGCCGTCGGGGCGAGGGCTGATGCCGCCGCTGGCGCTGCCGCGAACGCCGGTGCGGCCGGTGCCGCGTGACGGGCGACGCGGATTCGGCGATCGCCGTCCTCGACCTCGATCTCGGTTAGCGAATTGGTGGCGAGAAGCTCGGCAAGTTCCTGGACCAGCGCGGCGTCGACGCGCATCGCACTGTCGTCCTTCAAGCTCGCGCCCTTCTTCGGTTCGGCCATGGTCTTCCTTGAATTGGTGCAGCGCCCCGATCGGGTTTGCGCTTGCGGGACGGCCCTCCTATCTCGCCGGACGATGAGCGACAACCCAACTTTGGTTATCAGCGTTAACGGTGAGGAACGCCGGATGGCGGGTGGGATGACCGTCACGGAGATGCTGGGCGAGCTTGGGCTGGACCACCGCAAGGTCGCGGTGGAGCGTAATCGCGAGATCGTCCCCCGCGCGAGTCTGGCTGAGGTCCAAGTCGCCGATGGGGATGCTTATGAGATCGTGCATTTCGTTGGAGGCGGTTGAGTGAACGCGCCAGAAGCCTTCAATTCGGACACCTGGACCGTCGCCGGCCGGACCTTCATCTCGCGGCTGATCGTCGGCACCGGCAAATACAAGAGCCTTGAGGAAAATGCCGCGGCGGTCGCGGCGTCGGGCGCCGAGATCGTCACGGTCGCGGTGCGGCGGGTCAACATCTCCGACCCGAGCCAGCCGATGCTGACCGATTTCATCGACCCCAAGAAAATCACCTATTTGCCCAACACTGCCGGCTGCTTCACCGCCGATGACGCCATCCGCACCTTGCGGCTGGCGCGCGAGGCGGGCGGCTGGAATCTGGTCAAGCTCGAGGTGCTGGGCGAGGCCAAGACGCTCTATCCCGACATGCGCGAGACACTGAAAGCGACCGAAGTGCTGGTCAAAGAGGGCTTCGAGCCGATGGTCTATTGCGTCGACGACCCGATCGCCGCGAAGCAGCTCGAGGAAGCCGGCGCGGTGGCAATCATGCCGCTCGGCGCACCGATCGGATCGGGGCTCGGCATCCAGAATCGTGTGACCATCCGCCTGATCGTCGAGGGCGCAGGCGTGCCGGTGCTGGTCGACGCCGGCGTCGGCACCGCAAGCGACGCCGCGCAGGCGATGGAGCTGGGCTGCGACGGGGTGCTGATGAACACCGCCATCGCCGAAGCCAAGGACCCGGTGCTGATGGCCCGGGCAATGAAGGCGGCGGTGGAATCCGGGCGCCTCGCATATCTCGCGGGGCGGATGCAGAAGCGGCGCTACGCCGATCCGTCGAGTCCGCTCGCGGGGCTGATCTAGGAGGCTAGGATGCGGTTGAGCCATGCGATTGTTGCCGGAGCGTTGATCGCGGGCGGGTGCCAGGCGGCGCCGAAAGCCCAGCCGGGATGCAAGGATTCGGCGTGCGAGACCGTAATCGCAGCGGAGCCGATCCAGCTGACCGCAGCCGATGGCGTGAAGGTCTACGGGTCGGTCTATCGCGCGGCGAAACCCAGGGCGCTGATCCTGCTGTTCCACCAGGCCGGGTCGAGCAAGGACGAATATGCGACCATCGCGCCGCGGCTCGTCCAGGCGGGATATAGCGCACTGGCCATCGACCAGCGGGCCGGTGACGGCCTGTACGGCAAGAACGAGACCGCCGACGCGCTCGGACAGAAGGCCGATTATTTGGACGCGCGGCCCGACCTGCAGGCGGCGCTCGATTGGGCGCGGCAACAGAAATTGCCGATCATATTGTGGGGCAGCAGCTATTCTTCGTCGTTGATCTTCCCGCTGGCGGCGAAGGATTCGCAGGGGATCATTGCTTTGCTGTCGTTCTCGCCGGGAGAATATTTCGACAGCGACAAGCACATGATCGCCACCGCCGCCGCGGAGGTCCGTGTGCCGGTATTCATCGCCTCGACCAAGGGAGAATTAAGCGACGCCGACCCAATCATGGCGGCGCTGCCGAACACGCCCGGGAACGTGCGTTTCGTGCCTGATCATGGCGTGCACGGCTCGTCGACCTTGATCGCCGCCAAGAATCCCGAAGGCGCGCAGGCCAATTGGACTTCCGTGTTCGCCTTCCTCAACCGGGTCGCCCCCGCGAAATAGCTACTTCGTCGCGGTTACGAACAGCGCCGACATCGGCGTGTCGAAGCCGTCGAACTGGCGCAGCGCATGGGCGGCGGCGATGGTTGCGCGATCGAGCGCGTCGGCGCCAAGCGCTTCGATTTCCGTGCGCATCGGCGAGCCCTGGCACATCCCGATGGCCGCATCATTGGCGGCGACCCGGCTGCTGAGTTCGACGGTCTCGATCTCGACATGGTCGAAGCCGGCCGCGTGAAAGTCGGTCTCGATCCGCGCAATGTCGGCGTAACCGAACGGCATCCGCTCGAGGAACCGCGGCGGATCTTCCGGAAACTCTTCCTCAAGGGCCTCCACGATCGCATGGGAAACCGGATTGCGGTCGAGCTCGTCCCAGATGATCGCCAGATAACGGCCGCCGTCGCGGAGCACCCGGCGCGCCTCCGCACCTCCTTTGACCTTGTCGGGGAAGAACATCACCCCGAACTGGCAGATGACGAGGTCGAAACTGGCATCGTCGAACGGCAGCGCCTGCGCGTCGGCCGGCTCGAAGCTGACCTTGCCGGGCTTCACGCGCCCCGCAGCCACCTCAAGCATCGCCGGATTGAGGTCGGTGGCGATGATCTCGGCCTGCGGCAGCGCGCGCTGCAGGGCCTCAGTCAGGATGCCGGTGCCCGCCGCCGTTTCCAGGACTCGTCCCGGGCGCCGGTCGCGAACCCGATGCGCGGCTTCGATCGCGAATGGCCGGAATAGCAGCGGGCCGAGGCAGCGGTCGTAGAGTGCGGGAATCGACCCGGTGAATGCGCTGTCGCTTGCGGTCATTGGCGGAACGGCCTCCTTCGCTTAGGGTTTTCCAGCCGAGGTGGCACCATGGTCGAAACCATGACAGACTTCGTGGCCGAGCGCGAGGCGATGGTCGAGCGGCAGCTCAAGCGACGCGGAATTCGAGAACAGCACATCCTCGACGCATTCCTGGCGGTGCCGCGCGAGGCGTTCGTGGCCGCGGAGCACGCGCATCTGGCGTACGGCGACCACCCGCTGCCGATCGCGGCGGGCCAGACGATTTCGCAGCCCTACATTGTCGCGCTGATGATCCAGGCGGCGCGGATCGGGCCGGATGACCGGGTGCTCGAAGTCGGGGCCGGCTCGGGCTACGCGGCAGCGCTTATCAGCCGCATCGCGCACTTCGTCATTGCCATCGAGCGCCAGCACGAGCTGATCGAGATCGCACGCTTGCGGCTGCGGCAGCTCGGCTATGACAACATCGAGATCGTTGAGGGCGATGGGACCAAGGGCTGGCGCGCCGAGGCGCCGTACGAAGCGATCCTCGTGGCGGCGAGCGGCAGCCACGTGCCGCAAGCGCTGATCGCGCAGCTGACGCCGGGCGGGCGGCTGGTGATGCCGATCGGCGACCCCAACGGAGCGCAGGAACTGATCAAGGTGACCAAGCAGGACGATGGCATCCTGAAGCGGGAGAATCTGGGCGGGGTCCGGTTTGTACCGCTCATCGGCGAGGAGGGATGGGATGGTTGAGGTTGATCAGGAGCGATCGTCTTAGGGTTGCACTCGATCGCCGGTCACGCGGGATTCCCTGAGCGCCTCGGCATCGAAGGCATGAGCGCTATGCGCGCCGCCGCGCTCGACCCATTGCAGGAAGAGGTGCGCCGACCAGCCATTGGGGTTCGGCTCGATCCGCCCATGGCGGTGCTTGGCGCCGCGATACAGCACTGCGTCGCCCGGTTTCATCGCGATCGATGCGAAGGGCTCGTCGCCAAAATCGTCGTTTAGGGATTTCGGATCGTCGATTGGCCGTGTGCCGATTTGAAGGTTCCAGGGCTTGCCGTCGCTGTAGGCGAGGGTCAGCGAAGCGCTGTGCTCGCACGATGGGCGATCCGAATGGACCCGGCAGATGTCATCTCCCGGATAAATGCGGAAATAATCGAAGCTCGGCAGCAAATCGGCGCCCGTCAATTGGCTGACGATGGGCGTGAGGCCCCACAGGAACGACAGCAACAGCGGACTTTGGTGGCCGGTGATCTCGACGGTCGGCTGGCGGGTCAACGGCTGCGACATTGCAAAGGATTGGAATGTCATTCCGTTCGACCGGATGCGCGTCTCCAGCTGCTCGCACAACGCGGTGCAAATCTCGGGCGCGACCAGCTCCTCGACCAGGACGTAATCGTTCTTCGCATAGTCGCCGGTGACCCGCATCGGCCGACCCTAACGCGCCCGCGCTTTTTCGCGAAGAGTCGCGATCGTCGTCGCGTTGGTAATTTGCTCGACGTCGGTTTTGCAGTGGAGGAGGCGGATGCCCTTGCGTTCCATCGCTTCGTCGAGCGCAGGAGTGAACGCTTCGGTGGTCTCGACCATCTCGGCCCAGCCGCCGAACGCCCGCGCGAGCGCGGCGAAGTCGGGATTCTCGAGCTTGGTCGCGCTGATCCGCTCGGGATAGTCGCGCTCCTGGTGCATTCGGATGGTGCCGTAGGCGCCGTTGTCGACGACGATGACGATGACGTCGGCACCATATTGCGCGGCGGTCGCCAGTTCCTGGCCGTTCATCAGGAAGTCGCCGTCGCCGGCGACGCACACCACCGGGCGGTCGCGGAAGCGGATCGCGGCGGCGACCGCGGCGGGGAGGCCGTAGCCCATCGTGCCTGACGTCGGCGCGAGCTGGGTCGGCATCGGCCCGTAGCGCCAGTAGCGGTGCCACCAGCCGGAAAAATTGCCGGCGCCGTTGCAGATGATGGTAGTCTCCGGGAGCTTGTCGCGCATCGCAGCGACGCACGGGCCGAGGTCGAGCTTGACGCCCTTGCGGGGTTGCGGCGTGGACCAGTCGAGCCATTCCTGATGCGCTTCCTCACCGCACTTGAATCGCACGAGGTCGGGGTCGCTCCACTCGTCGATCATCTCGGCGAACTCGCCCATGTCCGAGCAGATTGGCAAATCGGCGTGATAGACGCGGCCGAGCTCATTGGGGTCGGGGTGGACGTGGACCAGAGTCTGGCCGGGATGATCGGGCGTGATCAACGTGTAGCCATCGGTGGTCGATTCCCCGAGGCGCGCGCCGACGGCGAGGATCAAATCGGCATCGCGGATACGCTGTTGCAGCTTCGGGTTCGGCCCGTAGCCGAGCTGTCCGGCATAAACCTGGCACGTGTTGCAGATCGCGTCCTGGCGGCGGAACGCGGCGGCGACCGGGATGCCGTAACGGAAGCCGAAATTGGCGAAATGATGCGACGCGCGCGGGCTCCAGTCGGCACCGCCGACGATCGCGATCGGGTTGGTCGCATCCTTGAGCAGTTCAAACATCGCCTGGACCGCACCGCAATCGGGCGCTTCGGCGAGCGGCGCGATGCGCGGGCGGTCGGGCACGTCGACCTCGTCGCGGAGCATGTCTTCGGGCAACGCCAGCACCACCGGGCCGGGCCGGCCGGCGGTGGCGACGCGGTAGGCGCGGGCGACATATTCGGGGATCCGCGCCGCGTCCTCGATCCGCGCCGCCCATTTGGCGATTGGGCCGAAGAAGGCCGGGAAATCGATTTCCTGAAAGCCTTCGCGGTCGCGGTCGCCGCGCGCGACGTCGCCGATGAACAGGATCATCGGGGTCGAGTCCTGGAAGGCGACATGGACCCCGCTGCTGGCGTTGGTCGCGCCCGGGCCGCGGGTGACGAAAGCGACGCCGGGGCGCCCGGTCATCTTGCCGTCGGCGTCGGCCATGTAGGTGACCCCGCCCTCCTGGCGGCAGACGATGGTGTCGATCGCGGGTGCATCGTGCAGCGCGTCGAGCACGGCGAGGAAGCTCTCGCCCGGAACGGTGAAAATGCGGTCGCAGCCCTGGATTGCGAGCTGGTCGACGAGGATGCGGCCGCCTGTTCGTGTTGTCATGCGGGGGCCGTTAGCGAAAGTTTGTTCAAGAGGCCAAGGCGAAGAACCGTTTTACCGCGGCCCGTGGGAACAACTTCGGCCAAAATGGCACGCGAGCGCCCGACTGAGTCACGATGAAAGCACCAATTGCTTGCTTGGCGATCGGTGTTTGGTTGGTCACTTCTATTGAGGCGATTTGCGCGTAGCCCACGCGTATCGTCGGGCCCCAGCGGCGGTACACGAATTCCGTCGGCGTGAATGAGACTCCAAATCGCGCTGCAAATGCGAGTGGGACAAAAGGAAGAACGAGCATCCAGCCGAATTGCGACAATGCTTCGACGCTCGGGTGTCTAATCAATCCGATCCCTACGGCGATTGCTGGCGCGCTAACAAGCAGCATCCAGAAACCGACGAGCGTCCAATCCGGACCGTAGGAATCAGTCCGATCCAATGGCGATCTCACGCCTGGTGCACCGCCTTCACGACCTGATAGCTTTCGAGCCCTTCCTTGCCGCCTTCGGACCCAAACCCTGAATCCTTGACCCCGCCGAACGGCGTGTCGGCGCCGCTGATGGCGAAGGTGTTGATCCCGACCATGCCGCTTTCGACGAGGTCGCCGATCAGATTCGCGCGCCGGCCGTTTTCGGTGAAGGCGAAAGCGGCGAGGCCGAAGGGCAGGCGGTTGGCCTGCTCGATCGCTTCCTCGAACGTGTCGAACGGGCGCGACACCGCAACCGGGCCGAACGGCTCGTCGTTCATGATGTCGGCCTCGTTGGGGACGTCGGCGAGCAGGGTCGGCTGGAAGAAAAATCCGCCATCACCGCGTTCGCCGCCGGCCATGATCCGCGCGCCCTTGGCCTTGGCGTCCTGAACCAGGGCGTCGATCGCATCGGGACGGCGCGAATTGGCGAGCGGGCCCATCTTGGTGTCTGCCTCGAGCCCGTTGCCGACCTTCACCTTGGCGGTACGCTCGGCGAAGCCCTTGATGAAGGCGTCGTAGATGCCGCTCTGGACGTAGAAGCGGGTCGGCGAGACGCACACCTGGCCGGCGTTCCGGAATTTCTGCGGGACGACCATGTCGAGCGTCTTTTCGAGGTCGCAATCGTCGAAGATCAGCACCGGCGCGTGGCCGCCGAGCTCCATTGTCACGCGGGTCATCGAGTCGGCGCACAGGCGCATCAGATGCTTGCCGACATTGGTCGAGCCGGTGAAGCTGATCTTGCGGATGACGCGGCTGGCGATGAGCGTGTCGCTGATCAGCTTGCTGTCGCCGTGAACCAGCTGGGCAACGCCCGCGGGGATGCCGGCATCGGCGAGCGCGCGGAACATTTCGGTGCCGACGCCCGGGGTTTCGTGCGGCGGGCGCGAGATGACGGTGCAGCCGGTGGCCAGCGCAGCGCTGACCTTCTTGGCCAACAGATAGAGCGGGAAATTCCACGGGGTGAAGGTCGCGACTGGGCCGACCGGCTGGCGGATCACGCGGCTGAGCTGCCCGGCGGGGCGGACGAGGGTGCGGCCGTAATCGCGCTTGGCGTCCTCGGCATACCAGTCGAACAATTGCGCCGAGGCCAGCGTCTCGAGCTTGGCTTCCTGCAGCGGCTTGCCCTGCTCCTGGGTCATGGTCGCGGCGATCAGATCGACGCGCGCACGCATTAGCGCCGCGGCCTTGTGGAGGATCGCGCCGCGCTTCTCGACGTCCATCGCGCGCCATTCGGGCCACGCCCGCTCGGACGCGGCGAGCGCCTCGTCGAGGTCAGCCTTGGTCGCATAAGGCAGTGCGGCGATCGGCTGCGCGTCGACCGGGTTGATGACGTCGTGGCAGTCGCGGCCTTCGCCGGTCTTCCACACGCCATCGATGAAGAGCTCGAGGTCTGTTTCGTATCCCATGGCGGCCAGATAGGCGTCGCTTGTTACGGCTGCAACGCCCCGCTAGCCTGCTGACAAAGGAGTAAGCCAAAGATGACCAAGCAGGAACTGGTTCAGCGCATGCAGGACGGGCAGGCGTGGATCCCCGGCCGCCGGGTTAAAATCGATTTCGGCGGCGATCAGGGCACGATCATGCTCGATGGCGCGGCGCAGCAGATCACTGAAGAGGATGGCGCCGCGGAAACCACGATCAAAATCGGCTGGGACGATTGGCAGCAGCTCGCTGCCGGCCAGCTCGATGGCATGACTGCGTTCATGATGGGCAAGCTCAAGGTCGAGGGCGACATGTCCAACGCGATGCAGCTGCAGGGCGTGTTCGCGAAGCTGCGCAGCTAGGCATTGGTCGCGGAACGCGATCTTTCGCGCCTCCTCGCGGCGCTCGATCCGCACCTGCATGTGGAGCGCTACAGCTTCATCGCCACGTCAGAGCCTGATTTGGCGGACGCCGACTTTGCGATTGTGCGTGAAGCGGAAGGGTTGACGCTGATTCGGTCGGAAGCCGCCGGCGAGTGGGCCCGGATCAGCCTCGGGGTCCATTCGAGCCTTGGGGCAGTGGGACTGACTGCGGTCCTGTCCGAGCGGCTGGCCGACGCCGGGATCAGCGCCAACATCGTCGCGGCACTCCATCACGACCACATTTTCGTGCCGTGGGACCGCAGGGCCGAAGCGCTGGCGGCGCTGCGCGGTTAGTCGCTTGGTCGAAACGTCATTGCGAGGCCCAACGGGCCGCGGCAATCCAGACTGGATTGCTTCGCTAGGCTCGCAATGACGGGAGGAAGCCAATGCGCCTGATTTTGCTGTCGGTGATCCTGCTGACGTCAGCCACCATGGCCCAGTCTGCGCCGGGGCTCGACGCCAAATCCGCGCAAGCCATTGTCGCCGGCTGCGTTGCCCATTCGACCGCCAAGCAGCAGAGCCACGCCATCGTCGTCGTCGATACCGGCGGCCACCCGGTTGCGGCACTGCGGATGGACGGCAACGGCACGGGCATTTTCGACTTCTCGATGGCCAAGGCGCAGGCTGCTGCCGCCTGGGGCTTTTCGACCGCGCAGATGCTTGAAAACGCGCGGGGGACGCCGGGCTTCGCCGAGGCCCCGCATGTCGTGACCGTTCCCGGCGGCGTTCCGGTGTTCGGCGCCGATGGCAAAACCCGCCTTGGCGCGGTTGGCGTATCGGGCGAGGCGCCGCCGGACGATGCCGCGTGCGCCGAAGCCGGAATCAAGGCGGCGGGGCTACGGTCAACCCGATCATGATGGGGAGTCGACCATGAGGTGGATAATTGTAGGGCTGCTGGCCGCGGCAGGCCCGGCATTCGCGCAGCAATTAGCGCCTGCGCCTGCGCCTGCGCCTCCGCCACCGGCGGCGCCGTGCGAGGCGGCGGAGTTTCATCAGCTCGACTTCTGGGTCGGCCGCTGGGACGTTTATCCAACGGGCAAGGACACCCTCGTGGCGCACAGCCTGATCGAGAAAGTCTATGGCTGCGGCATCCGCGAGAATTGGATGCCGTTCAGCAATCAGCCCGGTGGATCGTTGAGCGTCTACGTTCCCGGCGAAAAGCATTGGGAGCAATTCTGGATTGATTCGGGCGGATCCCGCGCCTTTTTCACCGGCGGCTGGAATGGCTCGGCGATGGTGATCAGCGGCAAATGGGGCGGGCCGCTGGTGCGGATGAGCTATGCGAAGAATGCCGACGGATCGGTCCGGCAATGGGGCGAGCAGTCGACCGACGACGGCAAGACGTGGGCGCCCAACTTCGACTTCACCTACCGTCCGGCGAAAGCGAGCTGAACCCGCGCCTCGCTTGAGCTAGCGCTGCGGCTTTTCTATGGGCGGCGGATGCAGAAAATCTATCCCAATGCGGAAGGCGCGCTCGACGGGCTGCTCCGTGACGGCATGACCCTCGCCGCCGGCGGCTTCGGGCTGTGCGGCATTCCCGAGCGGCTGATCGACGCGGTGGTCGCTAGCGGGGTCAAGGATTTGACCATCGCCTCGAACAACGCCGGCATCGACAATGAAGGGCTCGGCAAGCTGCTCCGGACACGGCAGGTGGCGAAGATGATCTCGTCCTACGTCGGCGAGAACAAGGAATTTGAGCGGCAATTTTTGGCAGGCGAGCTCGAGGTCGAATTCTGTCCGCAGGGCACGCTCGCCGAGCGGATGCGCGCGGGCGGAGCGGGGATTCCCGGATTCTATACCAAGACCGGGGTCGGCACCCAGGTCGCCGAGGGCAAGGAAGTGAAGGCGTTCGACGGCGAGGATTATATCCTCGAACGCGGCATCCGCGCCGATCTGTCACTGATCAAGGGCTGGAAGGCCGACGAGAGCGGCAACCTCATGTTCCGCAAGACCGCGCGCAACTTCAACCAGCCGGCGGCGACTTGTGGGCGCATCTGCGTCGCCGAGGTCGAGGAGATCGTGCCGGTCGGCAGCCTCGACCCGGACTGCATCCATCTGCCGTCGATCTACGTGAATCGCCTGATCCTCGGCGCGCCCTACGACAAGAAAATCGAGTTCCGCACCGTGCGCGAAAGGGAGGCCGCCTGATGCCCTGGGACCGGAACGACATGGCGGCGCGGGCCGCGAAGGAGCTGCAGGACGGCTATTACGTCAACCTTGGCATTGGCATTCCGACCCTGGTCGCCAACAACATTCCAGCCGGCATGACGGTGACGCTGCAAAGCGAGAACGGGATGCTCGGCATCGGGCCGTTTCCTTATGACGACGAGGTCGATCCCGATTTGATCAACGCCGGCAAGCAGACGATCAGCGAGCTGCCGCAGTCGAGCTATTTCGACTCAGCCCAGAGCTTCGCGATGATCCGCGGCGGGCATATCGATCTCGCCGTGCTCGGCGGCATGGAAGTCAGCGAAAACGGCGACCTCGCCAACTGGATGGTCCCGGGCAAAATGATCAAGGGTATGGGCGGGGCGATGGACCTTGTCGCCGGCGTCAAGAAGATCATCGTGGTGATGGAGCACACCTCCAAAAGCGGCGACGCCAAGTTCATTCCCGCGTGCACGCTGCCGCTGACCGGCAAGAACGTGGTCGATATGATCATCACCGATCTCGCGGTGTTCCATCGTCCGGATCACGACAGCCCGTTCAAGCTGATCGAACTGGCGCCGGGCCTGACCCGCGACGAAGTGCGCCAGAAGACGTCGGCGCAATACGTCGAATGACCTGGCGTCAGGCACAGGAGGTCGCGCTAACGTCGGCCTTGCTGGCCGCGCTGCTCCTGCTGTTCGAGCACATCAGCTATTACATCCGCCATTCGGCCGGATGATGGTTATTTCTGGGCGACGACCTTGACCGCCGCGGTCTTCACCGCGGCGACGGCAGCGCCGTTGGCCGTGACCGCCTGACGCGGGAGCTGTTGAAACAGCGCCTGACAGGCGAGGTCGACCAGCTGCTTCGGCTGCTTCGCGCTGTCGGGCAGCGGCGTGCACGCCGACGGATTGCCCACCGCATCGACGAAGTAAGCCAGCTTGACCGCCTCCGGCGTTCCCGCCGGAAGCTGGTTGACGCTGACTTCGAGGTCGGGCCCGAGATCGCGCTGGATTCCGGTGCGGTCGGGCCGCGACCACACGACCTGCGTGCGATAGACGCCGAACGCGCGCTGGCCGTCGGCGCCGATCGCCGGGGTGAAGCGGGCGCGCTTCATCGCCACCCAGCAGGCCGAACGGTCGAGGATCTCGTGGCCGCTCGATTTCGCGATGCGGCAATCGGTCGAGCGGCCTTGCGGATCGACGATCACGTCGAAATTGGTCGTCCCCTGCCACTCGCGCTCGAAGGCCTTGGTCGGGTAATCGTTGAGGTCGAACCACGGCAGCGGCGTCGCCGGTGTGGTCGCGATGACCGTACTCATTAAGAGCGAACCGAAGATGGGCATGGGCGCCTCCGACAAATCGAGCGCCGCAATATACCCAAACCGTCACCCCCGCAAAAGCGAGGGTCCCGCTTTTGCGGGAATGACGATAGTAGGGTTTATGCGCACACTCCTGTCTCATTCTCCCGGTGGCCCTGAATCGCTAACCTTGGACGATGTGCCCGATCCGGTGGCCGGTCCGGGCGAGCTGCTGGTCCGGGTGCGCGCTTGTTCGATCAATTATCCCGACGTGCTGATCATCGAGGACAAATATCAGCTGAAGCCGCCACGCCCGTTCGCGCCGGGGAGCGAGATCGCGGGCGAGGTCGAAGCGGTCGGCGAGGGCGTCAGCGGGTGGAGCGTTGGCGACCGCATCATCGCCGCGACCGGTTTCGGCGGTCTCGTCGAGAAGGTCGTGATTCCAGACGCCCGCGCGATCCCGCTGCCGCCCGAGCGCAGCTTCGCCGAAGGCTCGGCGCTACTTCTGACCTATGCGACGGCGATCCACGCGTTGGTTGACCGTGGACGGTTGCAGGCGGGCCGGACGCTGCTCGTGCTTGGCGCGGCGGGCGGGGTCGGCATCGCTGGTGTCGAGATCGGCAAGGCGCTCGGAGCGCGGGTGATCGCCGCCGTCTCGTCGGACGACAAGGCGCAGGCCGCGCGCGAAGCGGGCGCCGATGGCGCGGTCGTCTATCCGACGGGCGACCTCGACCCGAAAGTACTGACGCAATTGTTCAAGGACGCGGTCGGACCCGATGGCGCCGACGTGATTCTCGATCCGGTTGGCGGCGATTATGCCGAGGCGGCGCTGCGGAGCATTGCCTGGGAGGGGCGCTTTCTAGTCGTCGGATTCCCCGCGGGCATTCCCAAGCTCCCACTCAACCTCACCCTGCTCAAAAGTTGCGACGTGTGCGGCGTGTTCTGGGGCGCGTTCGCGGCGCGCGATCCGCAGCGCAACGCGGGCCACGTCAAGCAATTGTTTCGCTGGTGGGCGGAAGGGCAGATCGCCCCCAAGATCAGCGCGACTTACCCGCTCGAGCGCGGCGGCGAGGCGATTGCCGCGCTGCGCGACCGCAAGGCGATCGGCAAGCTGGTGGTGACGCTGGACTGATCGGGGCGTGACCCCTATCTCGCGGGCAAATGGCCGAGGGACGCACATGACCAACTTCAACGACCGCGAACGCGCGTTTGAATCCAAGTTCGCGCACGACGAGGAAATGAAATTCCGCATCACGGCGCGGCGCAACCGGCTGCTCGGGCATTGGGCGGCGCGGCAGATGGGCCTGAGCGATGCCGAAGCCGACTCCTACGCCAAGGACGTGGTCCATTCCGATTTCGAGGAAGCCGGCGATCACGACGTGGTGCGCAAGGTGCTGGGCGACCTGACCGCGGCCGGGATCGAGATCGATCAGGCGAGTGTCCAGGAAGCGCTGCGCAACAAGGAAATCGAAGCGCGGCGCCAGATCATCGAGAGCAGCAACTTGTAATGCCGATGGCCGCTTCCGAAATCGAACGAATGATCAGGGACGCCATTCCGGACGCGGAGGTCGCGATTACCGATCTCGCCGGGGACGGCGATCATTATGCCGCGAAGGTGGTGAGCAGCCGCTTCATGGGATTGAGCCGCATCAAGCAGCATCAGCTGGTCTATGCCGCATTGGGAGGCCGAGTGGGGGGCGAACTTCACGCACTGCAGTTGCAAACTGCGGCGCCCGACATGGAGAATACCAAGTGAGTGACGCGCAAGCCCGGATCGCCGAGATCGTCAAAGGCCATGACATCGTCCTGTTCATGAAGGGCACGGCGCTGTTCCCACAATGCGGCTTTTCGAGCCGCGGCATAGCGATCCTCGATCGCCTCGGCGCCACCTATGAGACGGTGGACGTGCTGCAGGACCCGGAAATCCGCCAGGGCATCAAGGATTACAGCGACTGGCCGACGGTGCCGCAGCTTTACGTCCGCGGCGAATTCGTCGGCGGATCGGACATCATGATGGAAATGTTCGAAAGCGGCGAGCTCCAGCAATTGCTCGCGCCCACCGCATAAGAAAAGGGGCGGCTGTTCGCGGGACCAGAGAACCGCTTGAGCCGCCCCTTTGGTTTTGGCGTGGAACCAAGTGGACGCGCTTATCGTAGCAACCGGCGTGCCAATTGGAAGAAACGGCTGATTTTCGCCATTTCTTTGTCCAACAGGATTGAAGCCGAGGGCGAATGCGTAAAAATTTCCGACATATTCGCCCCCTCCTGAAGGATGATGGCACTTTGCTCGTTCGTCGGTGTTGGGGCTGTGCATGAGCCGCGAAGACCCAGATCCCCATCGCCTGACCGCGCCGAAATTGTTCTGCGACCTCACCCAAAGCTGGTCCGAGGTAGGCGGCGGCGTACGCACGTATTTGCTGCACAAACGGCGGCATATCCTTGAGTCCACGCCACACCGCCATTTGCTAATCATTCCCGGTTCGCGAGACGAGATTATCGAAGAGGGCCGGGCAGTCACTGTCACGGTTGCTTCCCCGCGCGTCCCGGGGAGCCCGAATTATCGCTTCATGCTGCGCAATGGTGCAGTGAGGGCAGCGCTGGAGCGTTTTCGTCCCGACCTGATCGAATGCCAGGATGCCTATAATTTGCCGTGGGCCGCGATCGGCTACCGCAAGCGCAGGCCGGATACGGCGTTGGTCGCGGCGTACATGACCGATTTCCCGACGGTTTATGTTGAGCGGCCGTTCGCGAAGTTCATCGGCCGGCCCCTCGCCAAGCTGTGCCGGCGCATTTGCTACGCTTATTGCGGCGCGCTCTATCGCCGCTTCGACGCGCTCTATTCGCTGAGCGAAAACGGCGGCACGTCGAAGCTCCGCTCGCTCGGCATCGAGAATGTCGACGTCGTGCCGCTGGGAGTGGAAGTCGGCGAGTTTGCCCCGGCGAAACGCGATCCGTCGCTGCGCAAGGACCTTGGGCTTACGGATCACCAGCCGCTGTTGATCTATGTCGGCCGCCTCGACGGCGAGAAGAAACCTGATGTTGTGGTCGACGCCTTCCGGAAATTGCCCGAGGGGCTCGGCGCGAAGCTGGTGCTGCTCGGCGAAGGCCCGCTGAAAGACAGCATCGCGGCGCTCGACGACCCACGCATCATCATGCCCGGCTATGTTCGGGGTCGGCCCGAACTCGCTCGCTGGCTCGCCAGCGCGGATATCTACGTTTCGGCGATGGCCGACGAGACGTTCGGGATATCGATTGTCGAGGCTCAGGCGTCGGGCCTGCCGGTGGTCGGGGTCGCCGCCGGGGCAATGATCGATCGGGTGACGGATGCGACCGGCCGGCTCGGTCCGGTCGGCGAGACCGCCGCCATGGCCCGCAACATCCTTGAAATCTGGGCCGCGGACCGGCCGGCGATGTCCGAACAGGCGCGCGCCCACGCATTGCAGTTCAGCTGGGATCGCAGCATGGAAGCATTGTTCGGGCGGGTCTATCCGGCCGCCTTCGATCGGCGCGCTGGGCGGTTGGCCGGAGTGGCGACGATGTCGCCGCCCTCGTTGGTCCGCGCCTGACGGGTCAGCGAGGGTTCACGACGGAGAGGGGACAGAGCCTCTCAAAGTGGCGGGGAAAGATTTCGATGTTGTTTCTGTTTGCGTTGCTGATGGCCGCAGCGCCTGTGGCCGCTAGTCCCGAGCCGGTAGTAGCCGATTGCGAAGCGCATCAATTCCAGACGATCGTTCACGTGACGGTCGATGGCAAACCGCGAAGTTCGAAGGTCAAACTGTGCGGCAAGACCGGGCAGAGTGACGCCGAATGGCTGCACACGCTCAAGGACGCGATCGACAAGGTCGGAGCGAATGTCGGAATGTCGGCGGAAGCCAGAGAGCAAGTCGTCGCTGCGCTCAACGTCGAGATCGCGCGATTGACGCCGGTTGTTGACGCCAGCCCTCCGCCGCCCACGACCTTTGCCCTGACGGCCCCTTCGTCACGTCCCTCGCCACCGTCCCCCTCGCTGCTGACCCCGCCAACCGGGGGTCCAGTCGAATATTCCGCGCTGCCGCCGATGCCTGCTCCGAAGCCAGCAGTGAGCGCAGCCATTATCGCAGCCAATCCGCCGCCGCCGGTGCCGACGCCGCGACTGACGTTGCGTTGTTTGGCCGCGAACACCGTCAGCGCCGAGTTGCCGTGCGACCAGCTCGAACGCGACATGTACGTCATCGTCCGCGCCGACGAAGACATTGCCCGCGGGACGAGCCTTCGGTTCATGCGGCGCGGCGACAATCGCGCGGAAGTCGCGCTCCTTCAGCTCCGTCGCGGCCAGTCGCAGCGCTTCGCCTTGCCGCCGCGAGTCTGCCAGGGCGTGGCCGGGAGTCAGATCGAGATTCAGGTGGTTCGCGCGGTCGGCTCCAGTCCGCAGATTGTCGATACCCGCGGACCGTACGAATTGCGCTGCTAGCAACCGTCCGAGCGGCGTGGCAGAGGCGGCGGCGTGGACGCGCCATACGCAAAATTGGAGCAGCTGGGGCCGGGGATCGGGCGCCTGCTGGCGCACAATCCGTCGGCGTTCACTTATTTTGGCACCCAGACCTATTTGATCGGGGAGCGCGAGCTCGCGATCGTCGATCCCGGGCCCGATTTGCCTGAGCATATCGAGGCGATCGAGGCGGCGATCGGCGGGCGGCCGGTGGCCGCGATCATGTGCACCCACACCCATCGCGATCACAGCCCCGCGGCCAGGCCACTCGCCGCACGGATCGGCGCGCCGATCGTCGGCTGCGCGCCACTGGCGCTCGAGACCGCGGGCCCACGCGCTGATGCGGCGTTCGACGGCGATTATGCGCCCGACCGCGTGCTCGCCGATGGCGAGGCGATCGTCATCGACGGGCATGAGCTGGTCGCGGTCGCGACCCCCGGCCACACCTCGAACCATTTGTGCTTCGCGTATCAGGGTGCGCTGTTGACCGGCGACCATGTGATGGGCTGGTCGACCACGGTCGTGTTTCCGCCCGACGGCGATATGGCCGCGTACATGGCCAGCCTCGACAAGTTGCGGCAACGCGACGACCGCATTTATTACCCGGCGCACGGTCCGGCAGTGACCAAGCCCGAACAATATGTCCGCGGCCTGATGGGCCACCGGATGCAGCGCGAACAGCAGATCCTGAAGCTGGTGGCCGAGCAGCCGCGCGACATCCCCGACATCGTCGCCAACGCTTATCCCGGACTCGACCCGCGACTGGTAACCGCGGCCGGCGGGTCGGTGTTCGCGCATTTGCTGGACCTGGAGCGGCGCGGCCTCGTTCAGAGCGACGGAGACCGATGGACAACCGCCTGACCAAACCCCTCGTGATAGGGCTGATCGTCGTCGCGCTGCTGCTCGGACTGCTGCTCGGCGTCACCACCGGTATCGCCGACCGGATTTTCGGCGGCCCGAACCCCAAGACCATCGCCAGCGCCAGCCTCGAATCGATGCGTGCGCAGAACCGGCTGACCGCGTTCGTCGCGCGCTATGTGTCGGTCACGACCTCGACCACCAGCCAGTTCGGCCTGTCGACGAAGCGCACGCTGATCCTGCCCGGCGACGTGCGCTATGAGCTCGATCTGGCGAAGCTTCAGCCCGACGACGTAACCTGGGACGCGTCGAGCCAAACGCTCAGCGTCCAGCTGCCCGAAATCGAAATCGCCGGGCCCGACGTCGATCTGAATGCGGCGCAGGAATATGGCGCCGGCGGTGTGCTGTCGGCTTTGACCAACGCCGACGAAACCTTGGATTCGGCGAACCGCGCCAAGGCTGTCGCCGACCTGCGCAAACAGGCCCAGGGACCGATGCAGATGCGGCTCGCCCATCAGGCGGCGCGAGCGGCGGTCGAGCGCAGCTTCGCGATGCCGCTGGTCGCGGCGGGCTTCAAGGATGCGAAGGTGATTGCCCGCTTCCCGACCGAGGGGACCGACGAGGCTAGCTACGTCGACCTTTCCACCCCATATGAGCAAGCGATCAACGAAGCGGAGCGCCGCCGCGCGGCACAGGCACAAAAATGACTGCACAACCGCAAAGCCTGAAAGGCATCGACCTGCTCGCCGAAATCCAGCGGCTCAAGGTCGAGCGGAACGCCGTGATCCTCGCCCATTATTACCAGAAGCCGGCAATCCAGGACCTTGCCGATTTCGTCGGCGACAGCCTTGATCTGTCGCGCAAGGCCGCGGCGACCGACGCCGACGTGATTGCCTTTTGCGGCGTTCGCTTCATGGCCGAGACGGCCAAGATCCTGAGCCCTGAGAAGATCGTGATCCTGCCCGACATGGATGCCGGCTGCAGCCTCGAGGACAGCTGCCCGCCCGATCAGTTCGCGGCGTTCCGCGCGGCACACCCCGACCATATTGCGCTGACCTACATCAACTGCTCGGCCGCGGTGAAAGCCTTGAGCGACATCATCGTCACCAGCTCATCGGCGGACATCATTCTCAAGCAGATTCCCGCGGATCAGAAGATCATCTTCGGCCCCGACCGGCACCTCGGCGGCTATCTCGCGCGGAAGACCGGTCGGGAGATGCTGCTGTGGCCGGGCATCTGCATCGTCCACCAGGCATTCAGCGAGACCGAGCTGCTCAAGCTCAAGGCCGAGCATCCCGGCGCACCGGTCGCGGCGCATCCCGAATGCCCGCCGCATATCGTCGACCATGCCGACCATGTCGGCTCGACCAAGTCGATCCTCGATTTCGCGCTGAATTCACCCGCGCAAACGATCTTGGTCGCGACCGAGCCGCACATCATCCACCAGATGGAAAAAGCCGCGCCGGAGAAGACCTTCATCGGCGTTCCGGGCGGCGACGGAAACTGCAATTGCAACATGTGCCCGTACATGGCGCTCAACACGCTCGAGAAGCTCTACGTCAGCTTGCGCGATCTTCAGCCGCGGATCGAGCTGTCGCCCGAGGTGATGGCCAAGGCGCGCGTGCCGCTCGAGCGAATGCTGGAGATGGCCGGGCGGACAGTGGGGCAGGGCGACGTTGGTCGCCCGCAAATCAGCGGCGACTGACGCCTTTCAGCGCAGCCACAGCCACAAGGTCGCGAGCAGCATTCCAAGATTGAGGTAAGCGGTCGAGGAAAAGCCCGGTGCGCGATAAAGCGGGTGGATGCGGTAGCCGAACCAGAAAATGCACCGGGCGACGACGAAGGTAATGGCGACCGCGGCGACGACGCTCAGCCCGTCCGGCGGCAGCGTAACCGAGAGGCCGAGCAGGCCGACCAGGAACAGCACCAATTGCTGCAGCGTGTTGTCGGCGACGCGCCCGTCGATAATCATTCGTTCGCTTTCCTTACCGGCCGTCGGATCGATCGCTTCGGACTTGAAGCGAGCGTTGCCGACTGCGCCGACCATGAAGAAAAACAGCAGCGCGGGCGGCACGGCCCAGTGCAGCGCATAGGCAATCCGGACCGCAGCCGTATCGGCGATCGCCGGCCCGGGAATGAGCTTCGCCAGCAGCCAGACCATCACGATCATGCCGATGACGCCGCTGGCCGCGCCGATCGCGACGATTTTCTGTTCCGGTTTGATGCGCAGTTCCCCCTCCGACGCAATCGGCGATCCCGTAGCATAGGAGATTCGCACGCACAGGCCCGTTCGTCGACTCGTCGAAGCGGGCGTTGACGCTGGGCCCCGCGCCCCGCACGGATGAGCCGAACTCGGGGAGAGATGATTTGCGCAAAATTCTGTTCGCCGCGGCGTCGGTTCTGATCGCGACCGCCGCTTTCGCCCAGGCAGCCGACCCGTATCTGTGGCTGGAGAATGTCGAGGGCGCGAAGCCGCTGGCGCAGGTCAAGCAATGGAATGCCGAGACCGAGGCGGTGCTGACCAAAATGCCCGGCTACGAAGAGCACCGGCAGCGCGCGTTGGCGATGCTCAACGACCCCCAGCAGATCGCGACGCCCGACAGTGTCATGGGCGATCTTGTCGCCAATCACTGGGTCGATGCCGATCACAAGCGCGGGCTGTGGCGGGTCTCGCCGCTGGCCGCTTACCTCGCCGGCAAGCCGCAGTGGCGGACGCTGATTGACGTCGACGCGCTGGGCAAAGCGGAAGGTCAGAGCTGGGTGTGGCACGGCGCTAATTGCCTCGCGCCCGAATACCGGCGCTGCCTGGTCTCGCTCAGCCCCGGCGGCGGCGACGCCGACGTGATCCGCGAGTTCGACCTGCCCAGCGGCCAGTTCGTCGCGGGTGGCTTCACCGTTCCGCTGGGCAAGAACAACGCCGAGTGGCTCGACCAGGATACGCTGCTGGTCGCTGCGGTCGAAGGCGAGGGCACGGCGACCCGCTCCGGCTATCCGCGGATCGTCAAACGCTGGCAGCGCAGGACACCGTGGAGCGCCGCCACCATCGTCACGCAGGGTATACCTGCGGACATTTCAGTCAGCCCGTCCGCGGTGATGGACGGCGACACGCGCTATGTCGCGATCAATCGCGGCACTGGTTTCTACACCAACCGCATCTCGGTCCTCGCGCCCGGCGGGCGCTGGATCGAGCTGCCGATCCCCGACACGGCGACCTTTGAAACGATCAGTGGGGGTCAGGCGATCGTGTCGCTGGTTGATCCGCTCGCCAGTTTCGAGCCCGGCTCGATCGTCGCCTTTGATATGGCCGCCATGCTCGCCGGGCAGAAACCGCAGGCGACCCTGGTCATGGCGCCGACCGCCAGTCAGGCGATCGAAGACGTGGCGGCTACCGATCACGTATTGTGGATCAAGGCGCTCGACGACGTGTCGGGCAAGTTGATCGCGCTGCGGCGGCAGGCCGATGGCCATTGGTCGCAGCAGGCCATGGCGCTCCCCGCCAACAGCACGATCCATATCGTCGGCACCGGCGACAAGCAGGATGTTGCTTTTGCGACGGTCGAGGGCATGCTCGAGCCAACCAAGCTGGTTGCGGTCACGCCGGACGCGGTACGGACCGTCCAATCGCTTCCGGCGCAATTCGACGCGTCGAACTTTACCGTCGACCAGCGCTTCGCCACTTCCAAGGATGGCACTCGCGTCGCCTATTTCCTCGTTCGCAAGAAGGGCGTGACGGCGCCGGCCGGAGCGTTGATCCATGCCTATGGCGGTTTTCGCGCGGCGCAGACACCGACCTATCTCAGCGAACAACCCTATCGCTCGGGCCCGCTCGGTCTGTTCTGGGCCGAGGACGGCAACGCTTACGTGCTCGCCAACATCCGCGGCGGCGGAGAATATGGGCCGGCGTGGCACAAGGCCGCGCTGCGCGAAAAGCGGCAGAATGCGTTCGACGATCTGGCGGCGGTCGCGCACGATCTCGTCCAGACCGGTGTCGCGCGCAAGAACGGCGTGGCAATCTCCGGCCGCTCGAACGGCGGCGTGCTGGTCGGCGCGGCGATGACCCAGCATCCGGAACTCTATTCGGCGGTGATCGCCGGCTCGCCGCTCGAGGACATGAAGCGCTATTCGCACCTCTCCGCCGGGGCGTCGTGGATTGATGAATATGGCGATCCCGACAAGCCCGCCGACTGGGCATTCATGTCAAAATATTCGCCCTACCAGAACGTCCGCCGCGGCGTGCATTACCCGCCCGTGTTCTTCTATCTGTCGACCAAGGACGACCGCGTGCATCCCGGCCACGCGCGGAAGATGGCCGCCAAGCTCAAGGGCTTCGGCAATCAGGTTTATTACCACGAGTATCTTGAGGGCGGACACTCGGTCGGCGCCGACCGCGGCGAGGACGCGGTGCGCGCGGCCCTACTGTGGGCATTCCTGACGAGAGAGATCGGGCCCGGCGCTACGACCAGCGCGGGGACCGCTGAGCGTGGATTTTAGTTGCCGGGTTGGTCGGCGTTGGCCGGCGCCGGATTTTGGGCGTTGCTCTGGCCGCCGCTTGGCGTCGCCGGTACTTCGACCATGTGGCAGATCTTGCGGCCGCCGAGGCGCGAATAGGAATCTTCTTCCGTCGTCTCGCACACGCGCTTCTTGACCATTTGCGGCTTGGCTGGCGTCGTCGGCTGGGCCGGCGCCGTCTGGGCCGCAACCGGGCCACTCGCCACGCTCAGGATCGCGAGCGCGACCAAAGTCTTGTACATCATCCACTCCGTATTTCAGTGAACGCGCGGCTTAAGCAGGAAATTAACTCGGTGAAAAGCGGATTTTCGACCTAAACCGCGCCAGTCTGAACAGCCATTCAGAAGGGACACTTATCCGTCCCACTTGGCGAACGGTTCGCCGAGATTCGCATTATCTTGGAAACTTGGCGAGCCCCAGTCGTTATAAATCCGAAACATGTTTGCGAGGGAGGAAAAATGTCCAGATTTTCGATGATTGCCGCAGCTATAGCGTTGGTGGCGACGAGTGGGGTCCCGATGGCGGCCCCGGCCGATGCGCATGTCAGCAGCCGCCCGCATCACCACACGTATCACGGCAAGACGCACTATGCGCGCAAGTATTGCCGTCGCTCCAATGGCACGACCGGTCTGGTCGCCGGCGGTGTCGGCGGCGCAGTGGTCGGGCGCAGCGTGTTCGGCCATGGTCTGCTCGGAACGGCCGCCGGAGCTGTCGGTGGCGCCGTTGCAGGACGCGCGATCGACCGCAGCATTACCGAGCACCGCCGCTGCTATTGGCGTTGACGGCTGAGCGGGCGCGCCGATGCCCGCTTATGCACAGCATCGACGAACCGTGCGACCGCGCGATCGCATCACTGCGCTCGTTGCGGTCGCGGCGGTCCAACTGGCGCTCGCCTTCGGTCTTCTGAGCGGGTTCCGAGTCGACATCGGTCGATCATCGGATATCGTCGGTCAGCTAATTGAGATCAGTCCGCCGCCGCCGGTCCCGCCTCCGCCGCCCGAGCCGCACAAATCTGCGTCCGTTCATCACAACTCATCGGCACCCAAAGCCGAGCTCAGGCCACCGGGCGGCTCGCCGGGGCAACAACCCGCGCCTGCGCCCCCTTCGATCGCGCCGGTCGTGGCGGTTCGTCCCTCGGCCGCGCCATCCGGCGGCGGCGCTGGCACCGGCCCGGCGACTGGCAACGGTGCGGGCGGAGGAACAGGCGGAACCGGCTATGGCGACTCAGAAGGGGGCGGCACCGACCTCCAACAGATCGCCGGTGAAATCACGCCGCGGGATTATCCCCGCCACCTTCGCGAGGCAGGGATCGGCGGCACAGTTGGCATCCTTTTCACAGTTGGCGTCAACGGACGTGTGACGGCTTGCACCGTAACCCGATCCAGCGGAATTCCGGAACTCGACGCCTTGACCTGCCGCCTCATCCGGGAGCGCTTCATTTATCGTCCGAGCACGGATCGCTACGGTCGGCCCGTTTCGGACGAAATTGAAGGCGAGCACGAATGGGAGGTCGGGCGCCGCTAACGAAGCTCGGTCGCTTCGATCTCGATCGTTGCGCTGCCGGCGTGATGCTTGTCGAGGTGGCGCTTGATCATTCGGATGTTGCGAGTGTTCGAGCGGAAGAAGAAGTCGGGGATCGCTCCGACGAACGGGATCAGGCCGAGCAGCCAGTCGACGCCAACGTTTCCCGCCATCCGGCTGATCTGCCATTTCGACATGCCCAGGTTGCGGGCTTCCCACACGATGTAGGTGCCGAGCGCGGCTGCGGCGATGTCGCCGACGACCGGGACGAGGTCGAGGATCACGTCGAGGCCGACGGTCTGCTTCGTCCCGGGAATGACAAACAGCCGCTCAAGCAGATGCTCCATCGCTTCGACCCGTTGCCGTACCGACGCGGGATGCCGGCCAAGGCCCGGAAGCGGTGGGCGTTCAGGATTCGGGATGGTCAACCTCCAACCGGTTTCTGGTCCAGGTCGGTCAGCGTGTGGCGCGCGAAGCGGTTCCCGACGAATCCCTGGATCCGGCCCGAAACCAGCGACCAGCGGACCGGCGCGGCGAGAGGCATGAACAATTGGGCATCGTCGATCCGCGCCGCGGCTTGCGCCATCAGCGCGCCGCGCTGGGCGGCGATCAGCGTATCGCGCGCGGCGTCGAGCAGCTTGTCGCTGTCGGGGTCACACACCGGCGCGACCTGGCAACGGAACTGGCGCAGGAACCAGGCCGGCGAGACCGAGGGCGCGACCGCGTCGACCAGCTTAAGGTCGGCACCCGCCACAGTCTTGGCGCGTTCGGCGGTCAGCCCGATCGCGCCCCAGTCGGCGACCAGGCGATTGAACAGGACATCGGCGCCGGTACCTTCGGGCAGATAGACCCGGACGGTCGGCTTCTCGCTGCCGAACAGGCGTGTCGCTTCGGCCGTCAGTGTGATTCGCCGTGCCGCGATCGGGGTCGCCAGCCACCCAGGTGGGGTCGGATCGGGGACACCTTCGAGGGCGGGCTCGAGCACCGTCGCACGGGCCACCAGACCGGGCACGCGCAGCGCGTCGGTCAAGGCGTCGCGGTCGATCGCCTGGCTCAGCAGCCGGCGCACGTCGGCGTCGTCAAGGATCCCGCCGCGGCGTGTCGGAACCAGGCCGAACAGGCCCGACGCCGGGTCGAAGCGCAAGGCCGCGCGCGGCAGTTTGACGGCCAGCGCGAATGGCAAATCGGCAAAGGTGCCACCGAGGACGAGGTCGGTGTCGCCGGCGGCGAAGGTCCGCACGGCCTGCTCCGTACTCGTACCCTTGAGGAGGATCTCCTCGCGCCGATTGGTATCGTCATCGAGGGAATCGATCTCCCGCGTCAGGTGCAATGCGTCATCCGGGCCGCGGTCCGGCGCGAGCTGAAAGGGTCCGGTGCCGTAGCCATCGCGCACGATGCCAAATTCCGGCTGGGCGAGTAGCGCCAGCAGATTGGGCCGCGGCGCGTTCAAGCGGATTTCGATCACCCGGTCGGTCATCGCAACGATATCGTCGACTGCTCCCAACGTATCCTTGAGTGGATTGGCGCTGGCGGCCGCCAGCGAGCGTTTGAGGACACGCGCGACTTGCTGGGCGGTCAGCTTGCGCCGGTTGGGCAAGTCGACCGTGGCGAGGCGGAAAATGTATGACAGGCCGTCATCGCTGACGTTCCAGCGTTCGGCGAGGCCGGCGACGATGTTGCCTGCGGCATCGAACCGCACCAGTCCTTGCCCGACATTGGCCAGCAGCACCGCGTCGGCGGCTGACAGCGGACCGAGCGCCGGGTCGTGCAGCGCCGGTTCGCTGCCGATCACGTCGACCTTGGCCGTGCCCTCGGATCGGTCGCGGCACGCCGCGGGCACGACCGCCATCGCGGCAATCAACGCGAGCGCCCAAGCGCGCCTGACAAGCACCGGCATGGGGGCCACGTTTAGCCGCAAGTCGTCATTCAGCAAGCATCTGGATAAATCGCCCCAGCTGTTTTACTGGACTAAAGCAGTCAGGCGAGTTTTGCGAAACAATGAGGGTGGCCGACAGAGACGGAATCTGGAGTCGCGGCGGGTTTCCGGTCGAGGAGTTGCCCGATCCGCTCGCGCCCGCACCGCCGCCCGGAAGCGACGTTGACGCCGGGTTGCCGCCCGAGCGCCCGCGCAAGCGCCGGCGCTGGGTCATGTGGTTTTACATCGCCTCGGCTTTGGTCTTCGTCACTTTGCTGTGGCTGATCGTCACCGCGCCGCTGTCGCGCGCGCTTGAGCCGCTCGACGATCCGGCACTGCTGCTCATGTCCGACGACGGCCATGCGATCGCCCGGCGCGGCGCGATCAAGGAAGCGCCAGTCGACGTCGAAAAATTGAATTCGGTCACGCCCGCGGCGTTCGTGTCGATCGAGGATCGCCGCTTTTACTCGCACTGGGGCGTCGATCCCCGCGGCATCGGTCGGGCGTTCCTCGCCAACATGCGCGCCGGCGGCGTGCGCCAGGGCGGGAGCACGATCACCCAACAGTTGGCCAAGACCAACTTCCTGTCCTCAGACCGCAGCTACAGGCGCAAGGCGCAGGAAGTGATCATCGCCTTCTGGCTCGAAGCTTGGCTGACCAAGCAGGAAATTCTCTCGCGCTATCTGTCGAGCGTCTATTTCGGCGACGGCGTCTACGGCCTCCGCGCTGCGTCCCACCATTATTTCAACCGCGATCCCGAGAATCTGACGCTGGCCCAATCGGCGATGCTCGCCGGCGTCGTCCAGGCGCCGTCGCGGCTGGCGCCGACCCACAATCTCAAGCTCGCCCAGGCGCGCTCGGAACTTGTGCTGAGCGCCATGGCCAGCACCGGGGCAATCAGTGCCGAACGCGCGCGCAACGCCATCCCCGCGCGGCCAGTCGGCGAGCAATCGCACGTGCCGACCGGCACCTATTTCGCCGACTGGGTCGCACCGGCCGCAAGCCAGGCGTTCGAGGCCGACTTCGGCGAGGTCAAAGTCAAGACGACGCTCGACCGTGACCTCCAGCGGCTGGCCGTTCGCGCCATCGATCGGGCGCCGATCGGCGATGCCCAGGCCGCGCTGGTGGCCATGCGCTCTGACGGCGAAGTGGTCGCGATGGTCGGGGGCAAGAGCTACCAGGATTCCCCGTTCAACCGCGTGACCCAGGCGCGGCGCCAGCCGGGCTCGGCGTTCAAGCTGTTCGTCTATCTCGCCGCGCTTCGCGCTGGCTGGACGCCCGACAGCATCATCGAGGACGAGCCGATCACCATCGCCGACTGGACGCCGGTCAACAACGACGGCGTCTACCGCGGCAAGATCTCCCTGCGCGAAGCATTCGCCCGCTCGGCCAATGCCGCGACGGTGCGCCTGTCGGAACAGGTCGGGCGCGGCAATGTGATCCGCGCCGCGCGCGATCTCGGCATTCGTTCGCCGCTGCCCAACAACCCCAGTATCGCGCTTGGCGCGTCGGGCGTCAGCTTGCTCGAATTGACTGCTGCCTATGCCGCGATCGCCGGCGGCCGCTATCCGGTTGTCGCCCGCGGCCTGCCCGACGCGCCCGAGGAGGGCGGTATTGCGGCCTTCTTCCGCGGCGCGTCCGCGCTCGATCGCCGCCGCGACCAGGCGCCGATGCTCGACCTGCTCTATGCCGCCGCCAACAACGGCACCGGCCGCCGCGCCGCGCTGTGGGTCCCGACCTTCGGCAAGACCGGCACCACCCAGGAGAATCGCGACGCATTGTTCATCGGCTTTGCCGGCGATCTGGTGGTCGGCGTGTGGGTTGGCCGCGACGACAACAAGTCGCTGGGCAAGGTCAGCGGCGGGACCGTTCCGGCGCAGATCTGGCGCAATTTCATGGCTAGCGCGATCAGCATCGACCGCCGCCGCGGCCCGCCACTCCCGCCCGAATTCCGCATCCCCGACCGCAAGCCCGAACCGGCTAAAAAAAGCCCGCTGCCCGCGAATTGGAGCGACGGCACCAAGGCCTTGCGCGACATCGCCAACGAGATCGAGAAGCTGTTCGGCGGGGATCACTAACGGGCCGGAACGGCCCTAAAAGTTAACGTTCGGGAACCCCCCATTTTAAAGCTTTCTCAACCACTGGCCCTCTAAATTGCCTCACATCCTGCTCGGGAACGTCTGCGCAGGTTGAAGTTACGCTTCCCGATTATGTTCTCATAGGGGACCAGAGATGGCCAAGATTTTTAAGATGCTGAAGAACGAAAAGGGCGCGACCGCCATCGAATATGGCCTGATCGCCGCCCTCATCGCCGTTGCCGCTATCGGTGCTATGACGAGCATTGGCACCAAGCTCGGCACGACCTTCAATAACGCCGCGAACGCGCTCTAAGCTTCGTTCACGGCAAACAGGCGGCGGTGCGGAAACGCGCCGCCGCTTTTTTGTGTTCAGCGCGGTTGCGGCTCGGCCGGCACGCCGGCCGGGGTGAGAGTCTGGACGGTCGTCCGGGTCACCGTCTGCGACCCGACGCGGTGGACGATGTGCGGCGTGACGACGATGTACAATTCAGTCTTGCTGCGGGTGCTGCGGTCGGTGCGGAAGGCCTGGCCAAGCACCGGGATGTCGCCGAGCAGCGGAACCTTGGACTTGGTGTTGATCATGCTGTCCTGGCTCAGCCCGCCGATGACGAAGCTGTCGCCGTCGCGCACTGTCGCCGAGGTCTCGGCCTGCCGCTGGCTGATCGTCGGATAGCCCTGGCTGAACCCGGTGACGCTCGACACCACACAATAGACATGGCTCGAGACGAAGCCGTCATTGCTGACTCGCGGCGCGATCTGCAGGGTCACGCCGACGTTCACATATTGCACCTGTTGCGACACGCCGTTGACGCCCGACAAGGTGATCGCGGTGAGGATCGGCAAGGCGTCGCCGGTGATGATCTTGGCGGTCGAGCCGCTTTGCGCGGCGATCCGCGGCTTGGAGATGATCTTGCCGTTGCCTTTGAGGATCTGGGCGTAGAGCGCAGCCTGGAACCCAGCGCTGGTGACGTGCCCCGAACAGTCCGACGAGCCGCCGTCACAGCCCTGCACGACGCCCGGTAGAATGGCTTCGCCGGAGTGGAAGGTAACGAGCCCGATCTGCCCGTTGGAGTTGGCGAAATCGATCCCGATCGCTTTCTGACCCTGCTCGGTCAGCTCGACGAACTGGGTTTCGAGGACGACGCTGTCGAGCGGGACGTCGATCGCCGCGATCATCGCCTTCATTCGCGCGATGTAGTCGGGCGAGCCGCGCAGCCATATCGCGTTGAGCCTGCGGTCGACCGCCATGCCGGCGTCGATCGACTGGCCGAGCGGTTGGTCGTCGCTCCCTGGCGCCTGCGTGCTCGGCCCGGGGTTGTATGAATTGCCGGTCAGGCTGTTCGACCCGAACGCAGGTTCGCGGGGAATGAACAGGTCGTTGGACTTCACGCTCGCGCCTTGGCTCAGCAGGCCGACGATTTCGCTGACGTCGGCATATTTGAGCTGGACGAGTTCATACGCGTCACCGGTGGCGTAGCCCATCGGCGGCGGAACATCTGATGCAACCGTGCCCGGCTCATCGCTTTGAACCGCGACCGCCGGAGCGCCGGTCGAAATGGTCACGTCGATCGTCTTGGGTCCGCTCGGCGACGCGCTGACGCTGGCCGCCGAGGTTACCGAAAAACGCAGGATCAGGATCGTTTCGACCTGCTCGAAGCTCATCTGCCGCACCAGGCCCTTGAGCCCGCGCGGCGTCACCGCGCTGTAGGCGCGGGTGGTCAGGGCAAGGCCGAGCGCCGGCCGGTTCACGTCATTGCCGACGGGCGCGAAACCGTTGGCTTTGGGCTCGATTTGCAGCTGAAGGCGGGTTTCCGACGGGGAATCCGTGAGGATCGTGACCTTGGTCAGGACCGCGGGGCCGCCCTGGGCGAAGGCGGCGGTTCCACTCAAGACCAGCAGCAGCCCAAAGACCAGCGCGAGCAAATGCCGGACGAGCGCGGTCTCGAAAATTCGGGTCAATGGCGCGATCCAGCTGGAATTAAACGAGATATCGCAAAGGCTAATGGAAAGCACGGACCACGGCAAGCGTGGCCCGTGCTGATCTGTTCGAACAGGCGGGCTTAGAAAGCGCCGGTGCCGTTCGGAGTCCCATTGCCCGTCGGGCCGTCATAACCGGGCTGCGCGGTGCAGAAGTAGGTTCCGCCACAGCTGCCGTTGGTGCCGGACGTAACGTCGTTCAGCGAGCCAACATGGGCGTAGATGGAATCCGCGCCATTCGGGGTGTGACCCGTCACGCCGTAGATGCCGCCGATCAGCGGCGCCGAGACGCTGGTTCCACCGAACACCAGCCAGCCGGAGCCGCGCCGGCTGGTCGGGCCGTAGACGGCGACGCCGGTGGCAGGGTCGCCCACCGCCGAAACGTCGGCTTCCATGCGCTTGGTGCACAGGGGGTCGCTCTGGAAGCTGGGCTTGGCATAGACGGTGCTGCAGCCGCTTCCGCCAGAGCTCCAGGCGGTTTCTGACCAGCCGCGGGCATTGCTGGCGCGCGTCAGATGCGTTCCGCCAACCGCGATGACGTGCGGCGAAGAAGCCGGGAACTGAACGCCATAGCCGCTATCGCCGGTGGAAACCGTGATCGCCTTGCCGGCATGGTTGTACGACGGCTCGTAGGTCGTCGAGCCGGTTTCGCCGCCGCCGTAGCTGTTGGAAATCACCGTCACGCCGGGCAGCGAAGCCGCCGTGTTCACAGCCGCGGCCAGGTTGGCGAACGAGTTGCTGCTCGCTTCGACCAGGATGAGCTTGCAACCCGGGCACATGGCGCTGGCCATGTCGAGATCAAGCGCGGACTCCTGGGCCCAGCCGGTGTTCTCGCGCGGATAATTGCTTTGCTGCCCGCTTTGGTTGACCTTCTTGAAGCAACCGTTGGCAGTAGTGCAGGCGGGAAGCCCGTATTGTGACCGATAGACCGCAAGGTCGGACTCTGCGTTGGCATAGCCGTAGGCATCGACAATCGCGATCGTCGTCGTGCCGTTGGTCGTGATGGCATAGGCGCTGCGAAGGTCCGATGGTCCATATCCGGACGGGACCGCATTCGGGCTCGCCTTGCCGTTCAACTCATTGCCGCGAGCATCCGTCACGACATGCGCGAAGCAACGGGTCGTGCCCATCGGATTCCCGCGCGCGCAAGCCGCTTTGTGAAATGTGTTGCCACTGCGCTCGAGCGCCACGGCCGATTGGGCGGACGCGGAACTAGTTCCTGCCAAGCCCAATGCAAGCCCCAGGGCCATCAGGCCCCATTTGCGTAAGCTCATGATTTTCCCTCCGATTGCTCAGTTCCGAGCAGGGGAAGGATGCTGACACTGATCCGCGGAATTGCAACCTTTCATTCCGATGAATGAATGCTCGATTACTCTTTTCGGCGCGGAATCGCGTCAATTCACCGCCATTGACCTCGTCCACGGCGAGCCGCTTCGAGACGCAATTCATTTTCACGAAACCTAGGTGTGTGCTAACCGTTGATGGGTATTCGATCTAATTTACAGGAGGTTATCGCAAATGCGTAAATTGATTTTATGCACTGCGGGGGCCATGCTTTGCGCAGCGGCGGCGACGGCGCATCCGGGTGGTGGACCCGGTGGAGGAATGGGCGCCGGACCGCCGATGAGCCCGCCGGGACAGGCGGGCATGGGCGCTGGGACCGCTGACCTGGCACACGGCATTGGATCGCAGCAGGGGCAGTTCGGGCGTGATTTCGCCGCCCAGCAACATTTGTCGCCCGATCAGTACCGGGTCATGGCCGCGCAACATCGCAGGGACGCTTTGGCGTTGGCACAAGCGGCTCGTAGCGGGGCCAATATTCCCGCGAGCGCCGGGCCACGGATTCGCCTGGCGCTGCAACAGGACATGGAGGCCTGGCGTGAGCAGTTCTCGGTCGGCCGAAAGGATTGGCAGGCGATGCGCGATCAGTGGCTGGCCGATCGTGGCAATATGACAGCGGCGGAATGGGCGCAGCGGCGGGCGGATTGGTTCGCCAGCCGCGATGCGTGGGTCGCTACTCAGAAGGCGTGGGCCAGCGCACGCCGGCAATAGTCGCTCACTCCGTGCAGGCGTTCGGGAAGGGTCGGCAATTTCGCCGGCCCTTCCATGGTTGTAAGCCTTCGGGAGAATCGGATGCGTCGAGTAGCATTGCTGACCCTGTTGCCCCTGCAGTCGTGCGCAACCCATGGGGTCCATCCGCTGTCGCCGCAGGATCTGGCGACCGCACCCTATCAGTCGGTGGTAACGGCGGAGCTCACCGGGAGCTTGCTCTACGAGGGCGGTTGCCTGTTATTTCGCGACGACGATCAAACCGTGCAGCTACTGCCGGTATGGCCAGCCGGGAGTGAGTTCAACGGCACTACCCTGACTTTTCATTCCCCGGGCAAGTCCGACCAACTGGTCGTGATCGCACAGGAGTTGCGGATCGAAGGCCAGCCGATTCAATGGTCGGCACTATCCGCCCCGGCTTTTGCGCCGATCCACCGGCAGTGCGCGGCGCCGCCGTTCTTCGTCAGTCGCATCACCCCGGCCAACTGACCCTTAACCATCTGCGATGAGCCGTTCTTAGCATCTTGCGATGTAGGTGCGGTGCCATGGCCAGGGTCCAACTCCTCGCCTCGGCGCTCGGGCTGATGCTCGCGGGACCTGCTTTTGCGGGTGATCCGTTCACGCCTTTGCCGCCGGTTCAACATAGCGATGCCGAGCTTCGCGCGCTGCGTGAGAGGTCTCCCGGCGCGACTGGCGAGTTGGCGCTGCGCCTGCTCGCAGCTCACAATCGCGAGCGCGCCGCGGTCGGCCATGCGCCGTTGGCATGGGACGCGGACTTGGCGGCGTCGGCTGCCTCCTATGGGCCCACGCTCGCAAGCCTGCGCCATCTGATCCATTCACCGCGCGAGACGCGGCCCGGCCAGCGGGAAAACCTCGCGATGGCGTGGCACGGCACGTTGGCACCGGAACAGCTCGTCGACATGTGGTCGCGCGAGAAAAGGATGCTGCAGCCCGGCCTGTTCCCCGCGGTCAGCAACACCGGCCGGTGGGAGGATGTCGCGCATTACACCCAGATGGTGTGGCCGACGACGACCCGCGTCGGCTGCGCGATCTTTTCGGCGGACTGGGATTATCTGATCTGCCGCTATTCGCCGCCGGGTAACATCGACGGCAAGCCGGTGTTCGCGGCCGCGCCGCCGGTGCAGTTGGCCCAAGCCTCGGCGCGCAGCGGGAATTAGTAGCGGCGAAGCGTGCGCGGCGTGTAGGGAGCCGCTTCAGGGTCAACTGGGCCTTCGCCGGTGTCTTCGCCCTTTTCCTTCATTTCGAGGAACGTCCGGACGGTGTCGGCCGAGACGGCGCGGCCGAACAGCCAACCCTGGGCCTCTGAGCAGCCATATTTCTTGAGCTCGGTGCGGATCTGCTCGGATTCAACGCCTTCGGCGGTGATCGGGACGCTGAGCGTGTGACCGAGGTTGGCGATGGTGGCGACGATCGCCGCCGTCTGTTCGCTCTTAACCATCGTCGCAATGAAACTCTTGTCGATCTTGATGCGGTCGATCGGCAGGCTGTTGACCTGCGCCAGCGACGCGTAGCCGGTGCCGAAGTCGTCGAGCGAAATGCTGACGCCGACATTCTTCAGACTGGTGATGATGGTCAGCACCTGGTCGCGATCCTCGAGCAGCGAACCTTCGGTGATCTCAACTTCGAGCCGGTGGGCGGGGAAGCCGGTTTTGGCCAAGAGCTTCATGATCTGCTCGGCCAGCGCGCGGTCGCGGAACTGGACCGGCGAAACGTTGACCGCGATCTTGAGGTGCGATGGCCAGGCCCGCGATTCCTTGAGCGCCTGCTCCATCACGCTGAACGTCAGCGGGCCGATCAGCCCCGTCCGCTCGGCCGCCTCAATGAATGCTTCGGCTTCGAGGAAGCCGCGGGTCGGCGAGCGCCACCGGGCGAGCGCCTCGAACCCGACCAGCTCGCGCGAGTTGAGGTCGATCAACGGCTGGAAGAACGGGACGAACTCACCGTTATGCACGCCGGCGCGGATGTCCTCTTCAAGCTGCAGCCGCTCCGACAGCTCGCGTTCGAGCTCTTTGTCGAACCAGGCAAAGCCGTCGCGCCCGGCATCCTTGGCGGCATAGAGCGCGACGTCGCTCTGGCGCAGCAGATCTTCTTCGGTTTGTCCCCGGCCGATGGCCGACAGACCGATCGAGGCCGAAACCTGGATCTGGGCGCCGCCGATGAACACCGGCGTGCTGAGCCGGGCCAGAATGGCGCGGGCGACTTCCTCACCTTCGGCGTTGCCGGCCCCTTCGAGCACGATCGCGAACTCGTCGCCGCCGATCCTCGCGCTGCAGCTGGCATGGGGCGCGGCCTTGTTCATTGAGTCGGCGACGTGGCGAAGGATCTGGTCGCCGGCGAGATGGCCGTGGAGATCGTTGACGCGCTTGAAATGGTCGAGGTCGAGCAGCAAGACGACGCCGCTCGCCTTTTCGGCCAGCGCATCCGAGAGCGAGCGCATCAGCTCACGGCGGTTGGAGAGGCCGGTCGTCGGGTCGGTATTGGCGTTCCGGCGAGCGCTGCGTTCGGCATCTTCATAAGCGTCGAGGGCCTGGCGCAAATCCTTCGAGCGCCGCCAACCGAACAGGATGATCGCAATATTGAGGATGAAGGCAACCTTCAGACCGCCGGCGGTGTCGGGCAGATAGCCGCCAAGCAGGGCCACCGGCAGAATCTGGCTGCCCAGGCCGACGAAAAGCAAAATCGCCGCCAGCGTCGCGCAGGTCGTGATCAGGTGGCTGCTGGCGATGCTGACAGCCTTGTTCTTTGCTCGACGCACTCGGTTGGTCCACTTTTGCATGTTGCTCACGGGACCAAAAGTCGCACACAGAAATGAATATTTACCTACATCAGCCTTTGCGCGCCGAGAGGCGCTCTTCGACCAGGCGGATCGCCTCGGCAATCGCCTCGTCGGCGGTCAGATCGCTGGTATCGAGCAAGATCGCGTCGGCCGCCTGCAGCAGCGGCGCCACCGCGCGATGGGAATCGCGCTCGTCGCGCGCGCGAATATCCAGGAGCACGTCATCATAGCGGACGGGCATACCGCGCTCGAGCAATTCGCGCACCCGGCGCTGCGCACGCACTTCGGAGGAGGCGGTAACGAACAGCTTGGCGTTGGCGTCGGGCGCAATCACCGTGCCGATATCGCGGCCGTCGAGCACCGCGCCGCCGAACTGCGCCGCGAACTGCCGCTGGCGTTCGAGCAAGGCGGTGCGCACCGACGGATAAGTGGAAATCGATGAGGCAATCCGCGATACCGGCTCGCTGCGGAGCTCCTCGTCGCGCGGGTCGATATTCAGCATGTCGCATGCGCGCAGGGCCTCGAACTCGCTGCTCGGATCGCCGCCCCAGCGCCACAGGCTGAGCGCCACCGCACGGTATAACAGGCCGGTGTCCATGTGGGGCAGGCCGAAGTGCCGGGCGAGCCCGCGCGCGATCGTCCCCTTGCCACTGGCGGCAGGGCCATCGACGGCGATGACCACGGCCTGCGGCGCTGCCGATCGGGATGCCTTACGCTTTGCCAAGGCGCGCGCTTTGACAGGGCCATATCCCTATGGCAAGGCGCGCCGCCAAAGGCCGCCCGCGCGTCGGAGCGGCCGTCAGACCTAGAATTGGAGAACTTCACATGGTGAAGCCCGAATGGGGCACCAAGCGCACTTGCCCCAAGTGCTCGACCCGCTTTTACGACCTCGGCAAGGACGATCCCGTTCATTGCATCAATTGCGCGACCGACTTCGTGCCCGACCCGGTGCTGAAGTCCAAGCAGCCGATGGCGTTCGAAGCGCCGGCCGCGGTGCCCAAGGAACCGGAAAAGGACGCTGAGCTCGAGGCCGAAGAATTGGCGGTCGACGAGGATGCCGAAGTCAGCGCGGACGAGGAAGTCGATCTCGATACCGGCGACGACGACCTCGGCGTCGAGACCGCCAGTGAGGACGACGAAGGCTAAACTATCTCAGGACAGACGCCGGGGCGGCAATTCCCTCTTTTCGAGTAGGGGAAACATCGCCTAAAGCGCGTCGGAACGTGGGGCCGTAGCTCAGCTGGGAGAGCGTCGCAATGGCATTGCGAAGGTCAGGGGTTCGATCCCCCTCGGCTCCACCATTCCCACCAGAATCCGCTCTGCGGCGCGTCGCCTGAAGGCTCGGGCGGGGTGAGATTCGTCGCGCCTCGAGCTGCGGCGGACGCGGCCCGCGAACCCAGTCTGGATCATTAACACGTCATTAACCCCGATTGACTCGACTCGAATTAGCGCACAGTCCCTAGGCTTGGCTATTGCACAGGGGCGAACGATGGCTGCTTTATCCAACAATAACAGATATTTGATCTCGATCGGCGGAGTCGCTTTGGTTGCCGTGGCGGCATATTCGCTCGGGCGGATCTATCCTCCGCTCGGTCCGACGGCGGGCACGATCACGCCGGCCGATCGCTATGTTTCCAGCCAGGTCGGCGACGTGACCCTCGGCGACACTGCGGTTCCCGAGCTCATGCAGACCGACGCGTTCGAACTGATGGTCAAGGACCCGCAGTTCCGCGCGCTCGCCGGCACCCCCGGGTTCCAGGCTCTCGCCGCGCAGCCGCAGGTCATGGCCGCGCTGATGAGCAATCCCAAAGCATTCGCTTCGTTGGCCGCCAATCCGAAGGCGTTCGCCAGCGTCGCACAGGCGTCGCAAGCCTTGGCATCGATCGCGCCGGCGGCGCGGGCGAGCAACGGCCAGGTGCTGTCGGCAGTCTATGGCCATTCGGCGGCAATGCAGGCGTTGGCGTCTCAGCCCGCGGCTTTGGCCGCGATCGCCAACAACGCATCGGCCTTCGCCAATCTCGCATCCAACGCGAGCGCGTTCCAGAACGCGGCGTCCAAGGCCGCCGCCGATGCGCGGATGGCGAGCAATGCCGCGGCCTTTGCCAGCCTTGCCAGCGACGCTGCGGCGATGAAGGCGCTGAAAGCGGACCCGGGAGTGTTCAGTGCGCTGGCGGCCAATGCCGGGGCGTTCAAGGCCCTGTCCAGCCAGCCGGCGGCGTTGTCCGCCACGGTCAAGAGCGCGGCGGCGGCGGCGCAACTGGCGGCTTCGGCGGGCCTTTCGAATGACGCGCTCAAGGCGCTTTCGGGTCACTCCAACGCGTTGAACGCATTGGCGGGTCAGCCCAAGGCGTTGCAGGCCGTGGCCGGTCACTCGCAGGCTTTCGCCGCGCTGGCGTCGCAGCCGGCGGCGATGGCGGCGATCTTCGCCAACGCCAGTTCGTTCGCCAAGTTCGCGAACGATTCGTCGGCGTTCTCCAGCTTCGCGTCGAAAGCCGCGAGCAATGCGCATTTCGCCAGCAGCGCTAGCGCGTTCCAAAGCCTGGCCAACGACCGCGCGGCGATGAAGGCGTTGAGCGCCGATCCGCAGGTCTTCTCCGCGATCAATGCCAATGCGGCGGCGTTCGCTAGCCTCGCGAGCAGCGCCCACATGATGAGCTCGCAAGCGATGGCGGCGATCGGTCAAAATGCGTCGGCCTTCTCGAACATGGCGAGCAAGGCGTCGCAGATGAGTTCTGCGTCGCAGGCGCTGCAGGCCTATAACGCCAACTCGCTGGCCGCGTCGGCGGCGGCTGCCGGCAAGATCAATGCCTCGGCGATGAGCGCGGTCATGGCCAACTCGCAAGCGTCGGCGGCAATGATGGCCAACCCCAGTGCATTCGCGGCGATGAGCCGGTCTTCGGCGGCCCTGGCGGCGCTGTCGTCCAACCAGAAGGCCTGGGCGGCGCTCGCCGCGCAGCCGAACATGGCGGCGTTGATGGCGAATCCCAGCTTCTCGGCTGCGCTCAGTCAGTCCGGGATCGCATCGCAGTCGCAGTCGAACTGAGGCGATTTTTCGGGGGAGCCATGTGAAGCGTTTGGGGGTTCGGGCGCGGGGGCTGGCGCTGACTTCGCTCGCGCTTGGCCTGGCCGCTTCACCGGGCTCCGCGCTGACTCAGCCGCAGTCCAGTCAGCCCGCTCCCCCGGCCCCGACCGACACGACGACGCAGATCGAAAAGCCCGACGCGCTCCCGCCGGTCCCGACCGATGCGCCGCCGGGCGAGCCGGTCCAGCCGGCGCCGCCCGCGCCCAACACCCCCGAGCAAAAGGCGCCCGAGCATGTCCCGCAGGATGCTTCGGGCTTCCGCTTGTCGACGCTTGAGACCAAGAATCTCTCGCTCCTCTATATCGACCCGGTCCAGACCTACCTGACGCCCTATCTTGGTCGCGCGTTCGAGAATGCGCTCGCCTTCCACATGAAGGAATTCCACTGGCAGCCGTGGGAGCGGACGACGGTGCTGCTCAAGGACTTTTCCGATTACGGCAACGCTGCGGCGCTGGGCTCGCCGAGCAACATGGTCCTGCTCGACGTCGCACCTTTGTCGCTGTCGATGGAGACCTTCTCGCCGGGCGAGCGGTTCTTCACGCTGACCAACCACGAACTGGCGCACGTTGCCGCGATCGACGCGTGGAACAGCCGCGACGCGTTTTGGCGCAAGTTCCTCGGCGGCAAGCCGGTGCCGTTGCAGAAGCACCCCGAATCGATCCTCTACAACTTCCTGACCAGCCCGCGGAATCTGACGCCGCGCTGGTACATGGAAGGCAGCGCGGTTTTCTTCGAAACGTGGATGGCCGGCGGCCTCGGCCGCGCCCAGGGTGGCTATGATGAGATGGTTTTCCGGGCCAAGGTTCGCGACCATACGCGGATCTTTTCCCCGCTCGGGCTGGAGAGCGAAGGGACCCAGGTCGACTTCATGGTCGGCGCCAATTCCTACCTCTACGGAACGCGCTTCTTTTCCTATCTGGCGCTGACTTACGGCCCCGAACGGACGGTCGAATGGCTGCGCCGGTCGGAGGATTCTAAGGCCTTCTACGCGAGCCAGTTCGAGCATGTCTTCGGCAAGCCCCTCAACGCCGCCTGGGCCGACTGGATCGCGTTCGAGCAGGACTTCCAGAAGAAGAATCTCGCGGAGATCGCGCGCTATCCCCTCACCGAAGTGCACCATTTGTCGCCGGTCGGCCTCGGCTCGATGTCGCGTGGCTTCGTCGATGAGCGGACCAACAGCCTCATCGCCGCCTTCCGCTATCCCGGCCGGATCGGCTTCCTCGGCCGGATGAACCTGGCGACCGGCAAGGTGACCGCGCTCACCGACCTCGACGGCATGATGCTTTACAAGGTGACCAGTGTTGCCTTCGATCCCGACAGCCGCACCGCTTTCTATACCAACCAGAATTACGCCTTCCGTGATCTCAACGCGATCGATGTCGACACCGGCAAGAAGCGCCGGCTGATGACCGACGCGCGGATCGGCGACCTGGCCTTGAACCGTGCGGACAAGAGCCTGTGGGGGATCCGTCACCAAAACGGGTTCGTCACTCTGGTGCGGATACCCGCGCCTTACACCAGCTTCAACCAGATCAAGACCTTCCGCTACGGCGAAATCCTGTTCGATCTCGACGTTTCCCCCGACGGGGAACTGGTTTCCGCGTCCTACGGCTCGATCGATGGCAAGCAGTCGGTCAAGGTGTGGAAACGCGAGGATCTCGAGCAGGGCAATGCCGAAGACCCGGTGGCGACGCTGTCGCTGCCACCGTCAGTGCCGGAGAATTTCACCTTCACGCCCGATGGCAAGTCGCTGCTCGGCAATTCCTATTATACGGGCGTTTCAAACGTGTTCCGGTTCGACATCGCGTCGGGCAAATATGACGTGCTGACCAACGCCTCGACCGGCTTCTTTCGCCCGCAGCTTCGCCCCGACGGACAATTGCTGGTCTATGATTATGCCGGTGACGGCTTCAATCCGTCGCTGATCCAGCCGCAGGTCCGCGAAGATCTGGCGCCGGTACGCTTGCTCGGCACCGAGGTGGTCAAGGCCCGTGCCGAGCTAAAGGAGTGGGGCATCGGTTCGCCGGCCAAGGTGCCGCTGGATGATTTGGTCACCGCGCGCGGCTTTTACGATCCGACGCAGCGGATGCGTTTCGACGCGCATTATCCGATCGTCTCGGGCTACGACCGCAAGCCGGCGGTGGGCTATTATTTTCACCTCGCCGACCCGCTCCAGTTCCGCCAGTTCAGCGCGACGGTTGCGATTTCGCCATTTGGCCAGCTCAAGAACAGCGAACGGCTTCACCTCAACGTCGAGTATCAGACGCCCTATTGGAAGCTGAACTACTGGCACAATCTCGCCGACATCTACGATCTTGCCGGTCCGGTGCTGCGCAGCCGCAAGGGTGATGCTATCATCGCCAGCTACAGTAAACCGCTGATCTACGACCCGCCGCGCCAGCTCGACCTGTTCGGGTCGGCGGCGGCCTACTTCGGGCTCGACCAGCTGCCGAGCGCGCAGAACATCGTCAGCCCCAAGGACCTGCGCTCTGCGGAGATCGGGCTGCGCTACACCAATACCACCAAGGCGCAGGGCGGGGTCGACCACGAAAAGGGGATCGCCGGGCAGATCGCGGTCGGCGCCGACCAGGCCGACGCCCATGTCTACCCCAGGATTTACGGCGGGCTCGACATCGGCACGGCCCTGCCGTGGAGCAACAGCTCGGCGTGGCTCTACGCCAATGCCGGCTTGGTCGGGGGTCAGCGGTCGAGCCCCCTGGCTGCTTTCTACTTCGGCTCGTTCCGCAACAATTACGTCGATGACCGACCCGAGAAGCGGTACCGCGAGATGGAAAGCTTCCCGGGGTTCGAGATTGACGAGATCGCCGCCCGCCGCTTCGCCAAGGTGACCGGCGAAGTGAACCTGCCGCCGATCCGCTTCGCCGAGGTCGGCACGGCGGCTTTCTACCTCAGCCATTTGCGGCCCGCGCTGTTCGCGGGCGCAATGGCGACGTCCGACCCGGCCGGCAAGGGGCACAGCTATCTCGATCTCGGCGGACAGCTCGACCTCAACTTTACCGTCGCCTTGCGGTTGCCGATGGTGTTTTCGATCGGGGCGGCCGCGGGTTGGGCCGATGGCGATTATCGCAAGACAGAACTGCTCGCTTCGCTGAAGATCATGTAAGCTTCGGTTATGGAGGTCGATGTCATCGTGGCTTGGTCGCTAGCCTTGGTCCCGGTCCTGGTGCTGACCGCGGTCTTCATTTGGCTCGACGTGTTCAAGCTGGTGACCTTCCGGGAAACCCTTGTGTTGCTGCTCCTCGGGGGCTTGGTCGCAGCGATTGCCTATCCGATCAGCGGAGTTTTCCTGGATACGCTGCCGATCGGCTTCAACAATTACAGCCGGTTCGTCGCGCCGTGGCTTGAGGAGGCGCTCAAGGCAATCGTCGTCATCAGCCTGTTTCAGTTCAACCGGATCGGCCTGAAGCTTGACGCGGTAATCATGGGCTTTGCCGTCGGCGCCGGTTTCTCGGTAGTCGAGAACATCTTCTACCTGCTGCGGTTCGAAGATTTGCCGCCGAGCGTGTGGATGGTGCGGGGCCTCGGCACCGCGATCATGCATGGCACGACCCTGGCCATCCTGGCTGCGATCGCCCACCAATTGGCCGAGCGGAACATGCACGCGTCCGCGCGCGAATATCACTTCAGCCCCTTGTGGTTCGTGCCGGGGTTCTTCGCCGCGGTGGCGATCCACACGGCATTCAACCAATTTCCGCGCGACCCGATCCTGGCGATGGTGGGCACGCTGATCCTCGCGCCGCTCTCGCTGATCGCCATCTTCCGGTTCGGCACGCGCGAGGCCGATCAGTGGCTGGCCAAGGAGGAGGCGGCGCATGAAGCGCTGGTCGAAACGCTTCATGCCGGCAAATTCCCGGACGATCCGGGCTGGCGTCGCGTCGCCGCACTGGCCGAGCGCTCTGCGCCGCAGACGCAAATTATGATCCGCGAATATGTGACGATCCTGACCGAACTGGTGCTGACCGAAGAGCTCGAACTGCTGCACAAATCCGTCCACGCCATGGGCTCGGAAACGGGGATTGGCGCCAAGTTCGATCGCCTGACCGAACTTAAGCGGGCGTTGGGCAAGACGACCCTGTCGGCCGTGACCTCGCTGCTACCCTTCAGCCGCGCGGATTATTGGGAGCTATGGGAACTTCATCGCCACGTGAAGGGCGGCAGACCGTCCGAGAAAGCCATTTGAAAAGAAAGGGCGGCCACGCGGACCGCCCTTTCTTTTGAATCAGAGCCCGTGCTTAGAAGCGGGTGCCGAGGGTCAGCGCGACTTGATGACGGTCGATGCCTGCCTGATAGTTCGAATAGCGGTATTCCGCTCCGACATAGGCTTTGCCGCTGATGATCATCTGACCGCCGGCGCCAATCCGGAAGCCGTCGAAGTTCGCGCCGCCAAATCCCGACTCCTTGAAGCGGGCGTTAGTGTAGCCGGCCTTCAGGTAGACGTTGGCCTTCGGCGACACGGCGAAGTTGGCGCGGCCGCCAGCGTAGAGATCGCGGCCAGTGCTGACGCCGCTCTTCTTCGCCGACGAATCGGTGGCTTCGGCGTCAATTCCGAGCGAGACCGAATTGCCGAGCGTGATGTCGTAACCCGCACCGATCCCGAACAGGACGCCGCTCGAGTGGAAGCCATCGATGCCGGGACGATCGTAGCCGACAAGGCCTTCAACGCGGAAGCCAGCCGGAGCCGTTGCGTCCTGCGCCATCGCAGGCGAAGCAAAAGCCGTCGCGGCGGCAGCGGCCGCGATCAAAGTCATACGATTCAAGGAAATTCTCCTAAGGATTAGTGCCTGAGAGTTCGGCACGGGCGGCGCATTAGGTGAATCCGCCGGTCGGTGTCCAGTAATCCCTAGTCACAGACAGGGGTATAAGTTCAGATTGTTGCCTTGCGGCTACAGCCATTAGCCCGCGCCGCGCGGCCTCCGCTTGCGCGCCTGGGGCGCGGGGAGCGGGCGCAGGGCTTGGTTGTGGATACAATGTTCAAAGCCAATCCAATCGACCCGCTGGCCCTTGCGCCCGGCATTGCGGTTGCACAATTGGACCCGCCACGCCGGCGGACGCTTGGTCCGTACATATTTCAGCGAGCGCTTCATCGCATCGTCCTGGCGGTCCATGCACCGCGCTTCCCACCGGCACACGAAGCCGAGATTGAGGAAAACCGGGTCGTAAAGCGGCGGTGGCGCGTTCGACCACGCGTCCGCAGCAGCCGCACCGGTGGCGGCGGCGAGGACTGCTGCAGCAGTGAAAGCCCACCTCATCAAGCGCCTAACTGACAAAGGTCGGACTCCACCGCAATGATTGATGTCGATTTGCCGCGCGCTTGCCCGCGGACCGATGCGTTTGGGCAACTAGTGGGAATCAGGCAGTGAATCCGGTCGAGGGGCGAGCCAAGTGACGAGATCCCACTCGTTGCGGACGGTAATCAGGAGCAGACAAGTGATCACGGCGGCGACGCCCTGGGGTGCTCCGGGCTGCCCCACCCAAATGGCATGCGAGGCCAGCGCGAGCAGCACGTATAGCGCGGTCGGAGCGATCCCGTAGAACTACACGTCGGTCCAATGCGGCTTATCGCCGGTCCGTGCGCTGATCCCGGCGATGACCATCCCGTCCCTGGTGAGGCCCCAAAGCGCAATAGCGCCGGTGATGGCGGCAAAGCCTCTGGGCGATATGCCAGGCACCATCGCCGCGGCGCTCAATGCCAGCACAAAGCTGACGTGCAGGACAACGGGGCCCATGTAGAGCTTGGAGCTGTTCAGCACGCTCGATCGCGGGCGGTCCTGCATCAAGGTCACGACCACGAAAATCAGACCGATGAGAACCGCCGCCGCAGAGCCGGCGAGAAGATAGAAATTGCCCCAACCTTCGAACATCATCTCGATCCCCGGAACTTCGTATCGCCTGCACAACAATGGTTCATCGTAAATAACGTTAACGAACTCTCGCGCCTCGCGGCGCGTTCAGCAAGAACGGATCATAAAGATCTGAACGCGCTGCAAAGGAAAAGACGAATGCAAAAGATTATGCTGGCCCTGGCCGCAACCTCGCTGGCCATTCCGGTCATGGGCGCACCCGCTTCCGCCCGCGGCTATTATTCGGGAAAGACCTGGCGCGATTCGCATGGCCGGTTGCGCTGCCGCCGCCCGGACGGGACGACGGGCCTGATCGTCGGCGCGGCCGGCGGTGCTTTGGTCGGTCACGCAGTCGACACGCACGGTGAGCGCGCGACCGGGACGATCCTCGGTGCCGCCGTCGGCGCGCTGATCGGGCGCAGCGTAGAGCGGGGGCGGTCGCGCTGCCGATAACCGCTATACTGTATTGACACTATAATACACCTTGCCTTATGCTCCCGCGCGACAGTGGGAGACAGGCATGTATAGTCAGCAAGAACTCGACGACGCGGTCGCCTCGGGCGTCGTGAGCGCCGATGCGGCGGATGCACTTCGGGCCTATGTCGAGGGCCAGCGCTCGACCGCAATTCCGGATGAGGAGCAATTTCGGCTCCTCACTGGATTCAACGATATTTTCGTATCGATTGCCGCGGCGATTCTGTTGTTTGCGGTGGGCTGGATCGGCCAGTCGATCGGCGAGTCGGCTGGCTTGTCGGTCGTCGACGGCCCGTCGCCGCTCGCGCCGCTCGCCGTGGCCGCGACCTCATGGGGCCTGGCGTTGTTCTTTACCGCTAGGCGGCGGATGGCGCTGCCGTCGATCCTGCTCCTGTTGAGCTTCGTCGTCAGCGTTCTGGCCACGACCGGGATTACGCTGGCGCTGGCCGTCGGGCCGGAGGCGCTGAACAACAATCAACAACTCGGCGGGGTACTCGCAGCGATATCCGCCGCGGTCGCGGCCGGCGCGGCATGGCTGCACTGGAGGACGTTCCGCGTCCCGATCACGGTTGCCGCGGGTGCGGCGTCAGTCGCCGGCATCGCCGTCGGCCTGCTCGTCGCCGCGCTCGGCGAGAACGCCGAGCAAGCTAAGAATGTGATTCTCGGCTTCGTGCTGGCGCTCGGGATCGCGGTGTTCCTGTTCGCGATGTGGTGGGATTCGTCTGACCGCGCGCGACTCACGCGCCGCGCCGATGTCGCCTTCTGGCTGCACCTTCTGGCGGCGCCGATGATCGTCCATCCGGTATTCACGCTGCTCGGCCTGAATGACGGCAATGCGACCATCGGCGAGGGCTTGATCGTGGTATTGCTCTACGTCGGACTGGGTTTGACCGCGCTGGCGATCGATCGCCGTGCGCTGCTCGTCTCGGCGCTCGCTTACGTGCTGTTTGCGATGCAGCAACTGTTCCGCCAGTTCGGCGCGGTCGAGCTCAATGTCGCGCTCACCGCGTTGGTCATCGGTTCGGCGCTGCTGATGCTGTCGGCCTTCTGGCACCAGGCGCGCGGGGCGATCGTCCGGCCGCTGCCGGAACGCCTGCGCGAGCGGTTGCCGTTGATCGACCGGCCGGCGGTCGCTACCCAACCAACCGCATGAGCCGGCGCTCGAGCGGGGCCAGCACACCGCCAAGGTCGTGCCCCCGCTTGAGTACCTGACCATGTTCGGTGACCAAGGCGAACGCCCCTTGCTTCAAGCGAAGTGAGGGGCGTTTCTCAATCCGCACTTCGGGCCGCTCGCTATGGCGGCGGAAGGCGGCGAAAATGGCGACGTCGGGATCAATCCTGAGTGCGTAATCGCGCCAATGCCCGGCGGCGACCATGCGTCCGTAGAGGTCGAGGATGCGCGAAAATTCCGTGCGGTCGAAGCTGGCAATCGGGCGCCGGTCCCAGGGTGGCGGGAACGGCGCGACGACGCTCAAGCGCTTTTTACCTTCGATTGGGGCTGGCGCGCGGCTTTCAGCGCCGCGACTTCCTTGCGCAGCTGCGCGATTTCGTCCTCGAGTTCGGCGAGCCTGACCCGGGCCGGATCGACGTCCTCGCCGCACGGCGTGCCGTAGGGGATGAAGCCGGGACTGTAATGGACCGCGTCCATCGGCACCGGCTTGGCCGGAATCCCGACGACCGTTGAGCCGGAGGCGACATCCTTCGTGACCACGGCATTGGCACCGACGCGCGCGCCTTCACCAACCACGATCGGGCCGAGCACCTGCGCGCCCGAACCGACCACGACGCCGTTGCACAGCGTCGGGTGGCGCTTGCCGCCGATCCCGGCGGTGGGGTTGGTCCCGCCAAGGGTCACACTTTGGTAGATCGTGACATCATCGCCGATCTCGGCGGTTTCGCCGATTACGCTAAAGCCGTGGTCGAGGAAGAAGCGCTCGCCGATTTTCGCGCCCGGATGAATGTCGATCGCGGTCAGGAAGCGCGAGAAATGATTGACCAGCCGCGCCGCGAAATAGAGCTGCCCGCCCCACAGCCAGTGGGCGACGCGATGCAGACCCAGCGCCCAGACGCCGGGATAGAACAACACGTCCCAGCGCGAACGCGCCGCAGGATCGCGGGATTTGACGGAATCCAGATAGGCGATCAGCCCGGAGTGCAAGCGTCAGAACCTCTAGCCGTTGCTTAAGCGCAATCTAGGTGCGGATCGGCGCAAATACCAGCCGGTTGGAACGGACACGCTCCCGTAACGTCTTGCGGACGAGCTTGTGCTTGGGCAAGCCTTGGCATCCAACCGGAGCGGAGGGTTCGATTTCGCTGGATTTCCTCGCCGACCCGGCGGTCCTCATCCCGTTCATCCTGATCGGCTTTGGCGCGCAGTTGATCGATGGCGCGCTGGGCATGGCCTATGGCCAGATCTCGAGCACCTTGCTGGTCAGTATGGGCGTCCCGCCGGCAACCGCATCGGCCGGCGTGCACACCGCCGAGACGTTCACGACCGCTGTCTCCGGTATCAGCCATGTCGCGCATCGCAATGTCGATTGGCGGCTGTTCACGCGGCTGGTTTTCCCCGGCGTGATCGGCGGAATCCTTGGTGCTTATGTCTTGTCCAATCTTGACGCCAGCAAGGCCAAGCCGTTCGTGCTCGCTTATCTGACAACGCTTGGTCTCTATTTATTCTATCGCGGGATCATGCACCGCCACACCGAACGGCGGCCGCGTGTCGTTGAGCCGCTCGGCTTGCTCGGCGGTTTTCTCGACGCCGCCGGCGGCGGAGGATGGGGCGGAATCGTGACGTCGAACCTGCTGGTCCAAGGCAGCAATCCGCGCAAGACCATCGGTACCGTCAACACAGCCGAATTTTTTGTCACCGTGACAATCTCGGCGACATTCATTGTAGCGCTCGGATGGCAGGCGTTCACGACCGCGACGGTCGGCTTGCTGATCGGGGGAGTGTGCGCGGCGCCGTTTGGGGCGTGGATTGCGAAGCGCGTGAACCCCGATACGCTGCTGACGTTCGTCGGCGGGTTACTGACGCTGGTCAGCACCTATGGCCTTTACCGCGCACTGGCCGCCTAGTTTTCAGACAAAACAAAAGGGGCGGGCCTTGGGGAAGGCCCGCCCCTTGATCGAGCGGAAGGGGGGACACCGCTCGCGACTTGGTCTCTCGGGGAGGGGAGAGCGAGAGACCCAACGCAGTCGTTTCGACAGGTAAGTAGGAAGCTGGTCTTAATCGTTCAAGTGCATTAAAACGATGTGACTGATTGGATTTATCGATGACTGTCCATCTCCCCACCATCAAGCAGCTGCAATATCTCGTGGCGCTTCATCAGCACGGCCATTTCGGCAAGGCGGCCGAGGCCTGCTTCGTCACCCAGTCGACGCTGTCGGCCGGCCTGCGCGAACTTGAAAGCCTGCTCGGCGTCACCTTGGTCGAACGGACCCGCCGGGTTGTGCGCTTCACGTCGCTGGGGCGAAAGGTCGCCGACAAGGCGGTTCGCGTGCTGCGCGAATGCGAGGAACTGGCGGACATCGCGCGGGCCGAGGGCCAGCCGCTGAGCGGCGAGTTGCGGATGGGGGTGATCCCGACGATCGCGCCGTTTCTGCTACCCGCGATGCTGCCCCGGCTGCGCAACCAGTGGCCCAATCTCAAACTCTATTTACGCGAGGACACCAGCCAGGCGGCGTGCGACGCCCTCCACCGCGGGCAGCTCGACTGCGTGCTCCTCGCCATGCCGTACGCGTGCGGCGACGTCGACAAGGCGATGCTGTTCGACGACTATCTGTATGTCGCCTTTCCGCGCGGCGAGGCGCCGCCGCAGCCGAGCGTGGCGGCCAGCGCCATCGACGAGAACCGGTTGCTCCTGCTCGAGGACGGGCATTGCCTGAAGGACCATGCGCTGTCGGCCTGCAACCGGCCCGAGCTCCGGGCCGGTGCGGCGATGATGGGAACCTCGCTCCACACCCTGGTGCAGATGGTCGACAATGGCCTTGGGCTGACCTTCATTCCGGCGATGGCGATCGAAGCCGGCATTCTTGAGGGGACGGGCGTGGAGCATCGCCCGCTGGAATCCGATCAGGGCATGCGCCAGATCGCGTTGATCTGGCGCCGGTCGAGCCCGCGCGAAGAGGAATTCGAACTGCTCGCCGGAACGCTCCGCCAGATCGCCCGCGAAGTGATCCCGATCCTGACCGCCGCCTAACGGCGTTTAGCCGGCGAGGTCGAAGCGGTCGGCGTTCATCACCTTGGTCCAGGCCTTGATGAAGTCGCGCACGAACTTCTCCTCATTGCCCTTCTCCGCATAGACCTCGGCGGTCGCGCGCAGCTGGCTGTTCGAACCGAAAATCAGATCGGTCCGGCTCGCGCGCCATTTTTCGGTCTTGCCGCCACGGTCATAGCCGATGAACTCCTCGTCGGCGGTGGTGTCGACCACCTCCCAGAAGGTGTCGTTGTCGAGCAGGTTGACGAAGAAGTCGTTGGTCAGCTGGCCCTTGCGGGTGGTGAACACGCCATGCGCCGAGTCATGATGGTTGGCGCCGAGCACACGGAGGCCACCGACCAGCACGGTCATTTCCGGCGCCGACAGGCCGAGCAGTGAGGCGCGATCGAGGAGGAGTTCCTCGGTCTTCACCGAATGCTTGGTCTTGAGATAGTTTCGGAAACCATCGGCCGCGGGCTCCATGACGGCGAAGCTGTCGACATCGGTCCAATCCTGGGTCGCATCGCCGCGCCCGCCGGTGAACGGGACCGCGACATCGAAGCCGCCATCCTTCGCCGCTTTCTCGACCGCCGCTGTGCCGGCGAGGACGATCGCGTCGGCCCTCGACAAATTGCCGCGAAGTTCGTCGATCTTGGCCAGAACCTGGGCCAATTCGGCCGGTTCGTTGACCGCCCAATCCTTTTGCGGCGCGAGACGGATGCGCGCACCATTCGCGCCGCCGCGGTGATCGGACTTGCGATAGGTCGAAGCGGAAGCCCAAGCGGTTTTGACCAATTGGCCAACGCTGAAACCTACTCCGAGGATCGCCCGCTTGAACGCCGCGACGTCCGCGTCGGACGGCTTGGTGCCAGCCGGAACCGGATCCTGCCAGATCAACTCTTCGCTGGGGACTTCCGGCCCGAGGTAACGGACCCGCGGGCCCATGTCGCGGTGGGTCAGCTTGAACCAGGCGCGGGCGAAGGCGTCCTTGAACGCCGCGTGGTCGTTACGGAATTTCTCCGAGATCACGCGGAACTCGGGGTCGACCTTGAGCGCCATGTCCGCCGTCGTCATCATCGTCGGCACCCGCTTCGACGGATCGTGCGCAGCTGGGGCCTTGTCCGCTTCACGCTGGTTGATCGGCTGCCACTGCTGCGCGCCCGCGGGCGACCGCACCAGTTCGTACTCATAATCGAGCAGCAGGCGGAAATAATTCTCCGACCATACAGTCGGCGTGTTCACCCACGCGCCTTCGATGCCGCTGGTGATGGTATGCTCACCGACGCCGGTCTCGAAGCTGCTCGACCAGCCGAGGCCTTGAAGGGCAACGTCCGCGCCCTCGGGCGCCTCACCGACGTGGCTGGCATCGCCCGCACCGTGCGCCTTGCCGAAGGTGTGGCCGCCGGCGGTGAGCGCGACGGTCTCTTCGTGGTTCATCGCCATGCGTTCGAAGGTGATCTTGATGTCTCGCGCTGACTGGAGCGGATCGGGGTTGCCACCCGGGCCCTCCGGATTGACGTAGATCAGGCCCATCTGGATCGCCGCCAGCGGATGCTCGAGTTCGAGGTCTTGCTCGGGCTGGATGCGGGTCTCACTGGCCTCGACCCATTTTTCCTCAGCGCCCCAGTAAATGTCGCGTTCGGGCTCGAACACGTCGGGGCGACCGCCACCGAAGCCGAAAATCGGGCCGCCCATCGATTCGATCGCGACGTTGCCGGCGAGGATGAACAGGTCCGCCCAGCTGATGTTTTTGCCATACTTACGCTTGACCGGCCACAGCAGCCGGCGCGCCTTGTCGAGGTTGCCATTGTCTGGCCAGCTGTTGAGCGGGGCGAAGCGCTGCTGCCCGCTGTTGGCGCCGCCGCGCCCGTCGGCGGTGCGGTAGGTCCCGGCGGCGTGCCAGGCCATGCGGATCATGAAGGGGCCGTAATGCCCGTAATCGGCCGGCCACCACGGCTGGCTGTCGGTCATCAGCGCGGTGAGGTCGGCCTTGAGCGCCTGATAATCGAGCGCCTTGAACGACTCGGCATAATCGAAATCGTCGCCCATCGGGTCGGGCGAAGCCCCGCCTTGATGGAGAATCTCGAGCGGGAGGACGTCGGGCCACCAATCGCGATTGGTGCGGCCGAGCAGAGAGCGTGGCCGGTCCACCGGACACCCCATCGATTCTCCGGTCTTCGCGTCCATAATGTCCTCACTTTGCTTGGGATTGTCCGAACAGACCGACTAGGCGGCGGCGGACGTCGAAGGAAATGACTAAACTTGGTCAGAGATATGGGTGAAATCGATTAGTCCATGTGTCGCAGGCCGGTGCGGAGATAATCGTAACCGGTAACCAAGGTCAGGGCCGCGGCCGCCCACAGGCTAAGCACCCCGACAATATGGATCCACGGCTGACCGGGAAGCGATCCGCCAAGGATCAGCGCGCCGAGCGAAATGAGCTGCAGCGCGGTTTTCCACTTGGCGAGCCGATTGACCGGCATCGATACCTTGAGCTCGGCGAGAAACTCGCGAAGGCCCGAGACCATGATCTCGCGCAACATGATGATCAGGGCCGGGATGACATTGAAGTTCTGAATGATCGGGGCGTCGCCGTCGGCCTTGCGACTGGCCATCAGCATGATGATCACCGCCGCGACCATGATTTTGTCGGCAATCGGATCGAGGAACTGGCCGAGTTTCGAAATCTGCCCCTGTGCCCGGGCAAGGTAGCCGTCGAAATAATCGGTGATTCCGACGATGCAGTAGAGCACGAACGTGATCGCATAGTCCCACGGTGCCGGCTTCCACAGGAGAAAGACCAGGATCGGCACCGCGAAGATGCGCGAAAGGGTCAAAAGGTTGGGCAGCGACAGCATCGTTTCTGGGGATGAGCCGTTATAAGGTTTGGCTGGCCACGCAAAGGTGGCTAATTGCCGAGCGGTCGATGATAGCCGCCGCGCAACGCCTGTGATTCAGAATGTCACGCACCTGCTGCGCTCGCGGCGGTTCCTGCCGTTGTTTTCGACGCAATTCCTCGGCGCGTTCAATGACAGCCTGTTCAAGCAGGCGGTGGTGTTGTTCGTCACCTATCAGTTGTTCTCCGACCCGGCGAAGGAGTTTCAGTTCAGCGCCATCGCGCAGGCGCTGTTCATCCTGCCCTTCTTCCTGTTCTCGGCGCTGTCGGGACAACTCGCCGACGACCATGACAAATCGCGCCTGATCCGCATCATCAAGCTGGCCGAGATCGGGATTATGATCTGCGGCGGTGCCGGGCTGATGCTCGCAAATATTCCGTTGATGCTCGCGGCAGTGTTCGCGATGGGCGTTCATTCGACCTTCTTCGGACCGATCAAATACGCGATCCTTCCGCAGCACCTCGAAAAGGATGAGGTGCTCGGCGGAACCGGGCTGGTCGAGGCGGGTACCTATATTGCGATCTTGCTCGGAACCATCCTCGCGGGCGTGGTCGCGAACCGCCCCGACATCGCCGCACTCGCCGTCCTGGCCTTCGCGGTTCTCGGCTTTCTCGCCGGCCGCCAGGTTCCTCCCGCCCCACCCGCCGCGGAGCGGATGCCGATCACCTGGCATATCGTCAGGGCGTCGGTTCAACTGGTCAGCGCGACCCTCCACATCAAGCGACTGTTTCTCGCCATTCTCGCGATCAGCTTTTTCTGGACCATCGGCGCGGTCCTGATCATCATCTTCCCGCCGCTGGTGAAGAACGTGCTCGGGGGGAACGAGCAGGTTGCCAGCCTGTTTATCGGCATCTTCTCCGTCGGGATCGCGATCGGATCGGTGCTCATTAACCGACTGCTGAAGAGCAAGGTCTCGGCCCGGTTTGCGCCGGCGTCGGTGGTCGGGATGGGCGGATTCGTGCTCATGCTGCACTTCGTCTCGCTCGCCTGGGGCAAGCACGGCGCGGAGCTGACCACTCTCGGCAACTTCATTTTTCACCCGTTGGCCGGGTTCATGATCCTAACCCTGCTGGGCGTGGCGATTACCGGCGGCATGTTCGTCGTTCCGCTTTACGCTTTCCTCACCACGACCGTCCCCAAGGCCGAAACGGCGCGGACGGTGGCTGCGAACAACATCGTCAATTCAGGGGCGATGGTGATCGGATCGTTGATGGCGTTCGGCCTTTCAAGCCTGGGCGTAGGCCCGGTCGGCCAACTGCTGCTCGTCGCCGCGATGTGCCTGGTCGCGGCGTGGCTCGGGTGGAAGCTCCACCTCGCCTGCGACTGATCAGGCCAGGAACACCGAAACGAAGACGAAGCCGGCGAGGAACGTTGTCGCGAACAGTTTGAAATCGTCACTCAGCCCGTTGGCTGGCGGCGCGACGGCCAGGCTGCGCGGAATGCCGCGGCCGAAACGGCGCGGGTCGTTGGCAATGGCGGGTCGTACCGTCTGCATGGCAAGTCCTTAACGCGGCTTTTACCATGTTCACAACATCCATTTCGGACGATGGCTCCGTTCGTCCCACGGTGGGACGCGGAGTCCTCTTGCTGCCCTGAGAAGAGCTCAGCCGGCGGCGCTGAGGGGCGGGCGGTCTGAGTGGTGCGCGCGCAGCGCGAGCAAGTCCGTGGCTTCTTCCGCCGGCATCGGCTTACCGAAATACCAGCCCTGGCCGACGGCGCAGCCGAGCATCATCACTGCGTCGTAGGCCGGTTCGTTCTCGATTCCCTCAACGCAGACCGGGACCGAAAGCGCGCTCGCCAGCGTGGTCACGGCGCGAATGATCGCCATGCTTTCCTTGTTGCGATGGATGTTGGTGACGAAGCTGCGATCGATCTTGATCATGTCGAACGGCAGCGAACGCAAGTGCGAGAGCGACGAGAAGCCGGTGCCGAAATCGTCCAGCGCCAGCCGGACGCCCTGGTTCTTGAGGCTGGTCACGATCGAACGCGCCTGTTCCATATCGGCGAACAGCGAGCTTTCGGTCACTTCGACAACCAGTCGATCGGCCGGAAATGAAGTCTCGGTGAGCACCCGGACGATACGCTGGGCCAGCCAGCCGTCGGCGAATTGCGTCGGCGAGATATTGACCGAAATTTTGATCGACGGGTCCCACGACGCGGCCTGGCGCAGCGCCTCCCCGATGATCTGCTCGGACAAGCGCCCGATCAGGCCAATTTCTTCGGCGACCGGAATGAAGACGTCCGGACCGACGGTCCCCGAGAGCGGGTGATTCCAGCGCGCGAGGACTTCGAAGCCGACAACTTCGCCGGTGGCGAGATCGACCTGCGGCTCGAAGAAGGGGACGAACTGCCCGTGTTCGAGACCAAAGCGGATGCCTTGCTCGATCTCGCCCTGGGCGACGAGCGCGCGTTCCATGCCGGCGTCGAACCACACCGGCCGGGTGACTCGCCCGTTCTTGGCGTGGTCCATGGCGATATCGGCGCGGCGCAGCAGGTCGGGGATGCGGACGTCGCCGGCCGGGGTGCTCGCGATGCCGGCGAAGGCGCCGACCTGGATCATGCGCTCGTCGAGCAGGAACGGCCGGGTCATCGAGCGAAGCACTGCTTCCGCCACCAGATCGGCCCGTGCGAGCTCGGCCGTCCGCAGTGTGAACGCAACCGCGAACTCGTCGCCGCTGAGCCGTGCGATCACCGAATCCGGGGCGAGCGCTTCAGTTAGCGAGGCCGCCAATTCCTTGAGCAGGCGGTCCCCGATATCGTAGCCGTGCTGGTCGTTGACCGCCTTGAAGCGGTGAATCTGGATTGACACGATGACCATAACGTCGCCGCGTTCGCGACCTGTCGTGGACAGCGCGTCGGCGTTATCGGCGAAGCCCTTGCGGTTATAGAGCCCGGTGGCCGCATCGGTGCTGGCAAGCACGGCCGCCCGGCGCTCGCCGTCGGCGCGCAGTTCGGCCTCGTGCTGGAGGTCGACGTAGCGGCGCCATCCGAACAGAATGAGCGCGACGTTCAGGAATAGCGCAATGCTGGCGACGCGGATGGTGCCACCAAACTCCGGGCCCGCGATCAGCAAATTGTTGAAGAATGCGCTGCCGTTCCAGATCAGGAGCATGACGGCGGAGATGAGGATGACGAGCACAAGCGCTTCGCGGCGCGCATTCAGCAGCCGTGACCGCGCTTGACCCTTTCGGTTCGCTTGTTCGACGCCGCTCAACACGACCGCACAACTAAGCGAGAACGCTTAATAAATTCCCTCCACATCGGAGGTTGGCGCGTGGTGCGGACGGCGGGACTCGAACCCGCACGCCCATTTGGGGCAGAAGATTTTAAGTCTCCAGCGTCTACCGGTTCCGCCACGTCCGCACGGCCGCGGACGCCTTATAACTCGCCCGCGCCGTCCTGTAGATTGAGCCGCTCGCGCATTTCCTTGCCCGGCTTGAAGTAGGGCACACGCTTGGCGTTGACCGAGACCGACTCTCCGGTGCGTGGATTGCGGCCGGTGCGGGCGTCGCGCTGGCGGGTTGAGAAAGCGCCGAACCCACGGAGTTCGACCCGGCCGCCGCTCGCCAGCTGGTCGGTAATGGAATCGAAGATGGCGCCGACCACCGTCTCAACCTCGCGCTGGGTGAGGTCCGGAAAATCGCCGCACAGCTTCTGCACGAGTTCGGAACGGATCATTTGCGTCCCCGCTAAAGGATTGGGCAGGCCCTCTACTCCCCCGACACGAGAGGCCCGTATGAAACTCACGCTGTCAGGAAAATTCCTCCCACGCAAGCCGGATTCGAGCGGCGTCCCGACTAAAAACGCCGCTCTTCCCGTTACTTCTTCTTCGGCTTCTTGTCCGCCTTGGCCGCCGCTTTGGCTTCCTTGGCGGGCTTTTCTTCCTTGGCCGGAGCTTCCTTGGCGGACTGGGCTTCTTTGAGCGCAGCGCCGAGGATGTCGCCGAGCGAGGCGCCCGAATCCGACGACCCATATTGCGCGACCGCCTGCTTCTCCTCGGAGATCTGCAGCGCCTTGATCGAGAAGTTGGGCTTCTTCGAACGGTCGAAGCCGATCACCAAAGCGTCGAACTTCTGCCCGACCTGGAAGCGCTCGGGACGCTGCTCGTCGCGGTCGCGGCCGAGATCGGTGCGCTTGATGAAGCCGGTGACGCCGTCGTCGCCGACCTGGACGTCGAGCCCCGGATCCTGGACCGCGCGGACCGTGACAGTCAGCGTGTCGCCCTTGTTGACCCCGCCCGAAGAGGCGCGGCTGCCGCCGGCACTCGCCGCGGCGCCCGAACCGCCGCCTTCAAGCTGCTTCATGCCGAGCGAAATGCGCTCCTTCTCGACATCGACATCGAGCACCTGGGCCTTGACCATCTCGCCCTTGCGGTGGAGCGCCAAAGCTTCCTCGCCCGACACGCCCCAGGCGATGTCCGACATGTGGACCATGCCGTCGACGTCGCCCTCAAGCCCGACGAACAGTCCGAACTCGGTCGAATTCTTGACCTCGCCCTCGACCGTCGACCCGACCGGGTGCTTCTCGGCGAACGCGACCCACGGATTGTCCTGGGCCTGCTTGAGGCCGAGCGAAATCCGCCGCTTCTCCTCGTCGACCTCGAGCACCTTGACGTCGACTTCCTGGCTGGTGCTGACGATCTTGCCCGGGTGAACGTTCTTCTTGGTCCAGCTCATTTCGGAGACGTGGACGAGGCCCTCGATGCCCGGCTCGAGCTCGACGAAGGCGCCATATTCGGTGATGTTGGTGACGCGGCCGCGGAACACCCCGCCGACCGCATATTTGGCCGCCGCGCCTTCCCACGGATCGCTTTCAAGCTGCTTCATGCCGAGCGAAATGCGCTGGGTCTCGCGGTTGATGCGGACGATCTGCACCTTCACCGTGTCGCCGATGTTGAGCACTTCGGACGGGTGATTGACGCGCTTGTAGGAAATGTCGGTGACGTGGAGCAGGCCGTCGATGCCGCCCAAGTCGACGAACGCGCCGTAATCGGTGATGTTCTTGACCACGCCTTCGATCACCTGGCCCTCGGCGAGGCTGAGGATCAGGCCCGAGCGCTGCTCGGCGCGGGTTTCCTCGAGGATCGCGCGGCGCGACACGACGATGTTGCCGCG
>Ga0268264_10000337_pt1 | contig 72308 bp, 68 predicted proteins | sample KBSSwiS32_FD_190357 | JGI IMG/M metagenome (GOLD analysis project Ga0268264, IMG submission 190357) | Switchgrass rhizosphere microbial communities from Kellogg Biological Station, Michigan, USA - KBS Switchgrass S3-2 (SPAdes) (version 2) | ecosystem: Host-associated > Plants > Roots >... | reverse complement strand
CTCCCGCCTTTGGCAATCGAGCTTGCTACATTGAGCTGACTACCGACACCGCCGCCGGGCTTGAGGACCATGGGCCAACTGAGGCCTGCGATTTCTGCTGCCCGAAGGCCGGCTTTGAAGCTGAGCAACACAATTACGCGGTTGCGTGGTGGATAACGGCTTCGACCAACGTGGCGTAACAAGCGACGCACGTCAGTCCCCGCCAAGACTTTGGCTGAGCCTGGCATAGGCATTCCTTGCGATGTTGATGAAATGACGCTGCGAAAGCTGTACGTCATTTTTACATGTTACGTTATTTCACAAGGAATGTCAAATAGTTAGTCTTTTGTTGCCGGCGCAGCCGTCAAGAAGTCCGCCCAATCTTTCATCAAAATTCTGCGCTTTTCGAAGAAGTCCGTCCTGCGGTAAGCTGCCTCCACTCGGTCCGGCAGCTTGTGGGCTAGAGCTTTGTCGATCACTTCCTTCGGCAAGTCGGATTGCTCCGCCGCCCAGTCGGTGAACGAACTCCGAAATCCATGGACAGTGATGCGGTCGTGTCCGCCGTCCCTCACGATTTTGATCATGGTCATGTCGCTGATCGGCTTCTTGGGTGTCATGAAGAATACCAATCCATCGTCGCTGGATCGCATTTCCCACCGTCGCTTGAGTATTTCGACAGACAGGGCAGCGAGCGGCACTACATGGGTTTCGCCCATCTTCATTCGGCCGGCAGGTATTGTCCAAATGGCCTTATCCAGATCAAACTCTGGCCACACCGCAAAGCGCGTCTCATTCGATCTGACCGCATTCGCTATCGTGAAAGCCAGCGCGTCACGACCAACCGTCGACACTGAGGTCATCACCTTCTGGAAATAGGCAGGTACGTCTTCATAAGGCATGGCCTCGAAGTGCTTGTCATCAGCCGGCTGCCGGGGGAGTCCCTTGCGAACAGACCGCAACGACGTTTCGCTAGGCCTCCAGCCATTGATATGGGCGTAATCTAAAACCGCGCCGGTTCGCTGAAGAATCCGGCGAGCTGTTTCTGGGATCTTGAGCCAGATCGGAGAAAGCATGTCGCGTACGGCGATGCTATCCACCGCGTCGACCTGCTTCGATCCGATCTTCGGGAATGCATAGGTCACGAGACAGGCCAACCACGATTCCGCGTGTTTCTTGTTTTTCCAGCCGCTCTTTAACTCTTCGTGACAGGCCCGCGCCGCCTTTTCGAACGTAGGCGTCTGGATGACGGCCTTCTTACGTTCAGCGACCGGGTCGATTCCGGCCATCATCATTTTCCGATAAACATCCGCCTTGTCGCGCGCTTCGGCCAGAGTGAGCACGCGCCTTTGAAGAATTGGGATACTCTCGGCGACCTCGACATTTTCCTTGGTACGAGCGGACGTATCGACCGAGCCTAGCCCAAGGTCACGCCGTTTGCCGTCCACCTGAACGCGCAGCATCCACGACCTAGATCCCGTCTCCTTGACCAGCAGGTATAATCCGTCGCCATCGGCATGCCTGCCAGACTCCGCTGACTTGACCCTCAGCACACTCAATTTGCCCATGATCCGTTCCCTCGGCTGTTCCCACACTCTAGCGTGACTTATGGCACATGACAACGGACAGCCGCGAACGAACTCCCAAGTAAATTGCTTATTTCCTGTGGCTTAACGCGTCTCGACGAACAACGGCGAACACAAGTTCGATAGAGCTCAGCTCCACCAATCAATATTCGAGCAACGGCGGCACTTACGCTGACGAAATCTACGCTGACGAAATCAAAACCAAGCTGATGTTCCTTGCTGGTCGCATTGGTATCGCAGATGCACTCGACCGCGCAAGCTCTCGTCCGATCAGGCGCGGGCGTTGTGCGATGTGGAATGCGGCCCGGCGTCTGGGCCTGTCATTCAAAAAGCCCTGCGTCTGGCCGGTTTCGACCTCGTAGCTACGCCGTCCATCCGAGCAGGAAATGCTCGGGCACGCCGCGCTCTAAGCGGAGTGGGCTGGTCGGCTTGAGGTCGGGAATGCGCAAGCATTGCCGAACGATTTCCGGCACCATGACCGCTGCGATCGGCCGGCCGAGGCACTCGTGGAGGCCGTAACCGAAGGTGAAATTGTCGGCCTGGCTGCGCGTAGGATCGAAGCGCAACGGATCGGTGAAGACGGCGGCGTCGTGCATTGCGCTGTGGGTGACGGCGAGCACCGTCGTACCCGGTTGAACGACATGGGTGAACGGCGTTCCGCCGCACAACTCGGTGGCGCGGTGACAGGTACGAAAGAAATAGGGGAATGCCGGGCGCGCGCGCAGCGCCTCCATCACGAAGCCGTCGAAAGCCTTGGGATCGGGCGCCATCGCTGCCTTTCGCGCTGCGACCAATATATCGGGCCGGGCGAAAATCTCGGCCAGCGCGTTGTTGACGGTGTGCGATGTCGTCTCGACCGCACCGATCAGGAGCCCGCCCGCATTGAACAATACCTTCTTGAGCGGGAATTTGAGCCCGCCCGAAAAGCTCAGCTTCAATAGGCGGGACAAGGAGTTATCGCCGCCAAGACCGAGCTTCACGGCGGCGGCGCGCACTGCGACCAACCTCCCGATGTAGAGCGCGAGCCGGATGTTGGCACTCTTGCGCTGCTTGACGATGTTTTCCGGATCATCGACGAACGGCGCATCGAAGGGCTGATTGTGGAAAGCATCCTGTTGGTTCCAATAGGACCATTCGATCAGGTCTTTCGGATCCTTGTCGTCCAGCCCGAAGAACTTCTGGACCAGGGCCACGGGAACGTTGCGGGTCAAATGCTTTGGCGCGTCGATCCTGCCCTTTGCGTCACGCAGGATGCGCGCCGCGGTTTCGCCGACGAAGGCGCGCATATCGGGCACCTCCTCGAAATCGAGGATCGAGCGCATCACCGATTTGTCGCGCCAGTGATCGGCAGTATCGTCCTGCGCCATGAAATAGTCGCCCTGCTTGGGCACGTAGAGATCCACGCCGAAATCCTGGTGACGGCGCAGCACGGTCGCGCAGTCGGCAAAACGAAATACCATCGTCAGCTCGGGCAATTCGAGCAGCGGCCGGTGCTCGCGCATTTCAGGGAAAAAGCCCTGCGGCTCGGTCAGCATGAAATTGCGTGCCAGCGCCCAGCGCTGGGCCGGGGCGGCGGCATCGATCCGGTCGATATAGGATGTCATTTCGCGTGGCCTTTCCCTGATGTCGTCATGTGTGCAAGGCGCGAAGCGTTGCCGCGTCGAGCAGGCCTGCGTTGCCGGGCTGGCCCATCACCGCCGCCACCTCGCGATCGGCGAGCAGTTGCGCGATTACCCCATTTGTGGGCGCCTCGATCGCTTCGAGGTCGCTGGACCGTTCGATCAGCCAATCGGCAAGAATCGGCCAGCGCAGCTCGAGGATGGTCCAGCGCGCCAGCGCTTCGGGCACGACCTCGCGCCCCTCGAGAAAGGCGAGTGCCTGATTCATCGCCAGCGCGTTGACCAGCCGCTTCATCGCACGCGGATTGCGCTCCAGCAGATCGGCGAAGACGCGGAAGCGGTGCTCGCTCGCCTTGCGGGCGGCGATGCTGCCGATCTGCATCGCCGCGGCTGCGCGCAGCGCATTCTGCTCGGTTGAACCCGCTGGCGCCCTGTCGATTTCCTTCTGCAGCTCTTCCTGACCGTTGAGCGAAGCGATGCGCTGCCGCACTTCGGGCTCGAGTGACGGAGTCGGAAGTGCGCCGGCATCGTCCCCGAGCAAACCGTTCCAGAAACGCGACCTCACCGAAGCCGACAAGCGGGGGACCGATGTGGAAATCTGAAACACCTTGTCGAGGAACAGATAGCCGAGCGGGCGCCCCATATCGCCGACATGGCTGGAGAAATCGCAGTAGCGCTTCTCGAAGCTGGCGCAGATCCACTTGCGATCGCCCGCGACGACATAGATGACAGGCGCGTCACGAAGCAGCGTTTGAATGCCTTCGAGCAAATCGGTGACGCTGGCGGAGTCGCAGCGATCGAGATCGTCGATGCTCACGACCACCGGGCCGCCAATCGCACGAACGAGCCGCGAGAAGAGCGTGATCACCGGCGCATAGGGATTGGCGTCGAGCTCGTCATAGGCCTTTGCGGCGCGGCTGGAGCCGAACAGGATTGTGCGGCTCAGCGCGTAGAGCGCGCCCCCGGCTGCAATCGCCGTGCCGACCAGCTTGATGCTGTCCTCCGTGCCGATCCGCCCGCTGAGCAGCCCGAACATGGCGAGCGCGATGAACGCGGTCGATATCAGTATCGGTAGCAAGTCGGCGCGCAGCCGCCACAACCACCAGATTGCGAACAGCTTCAGCCGGATCGCAGAGTTCGTCTGCTCGGATGCCTGGCGGCGGAATTCGGTCACCACGCTCCACCATGCGGGGCGATGCGATTGATGCTGCCAGGCGTTAAAATCGATCACCGTCCATGGCGTCGGCTGCTTGCGCAGCGCATCGCGGAGAAAGGCGAGCACGGAAGACTTGCCCGATCCCCATGGGCCATGGAGGTGGACCATGAAGGCGCGGCCAGGGCCGGGCCGGGCCTTCTCCGCCTGACGGACCTCGACAAAGCGCGCGGCGAGAACCTGCGCGAAGGGCACCCGGCCGAGGCGATCGGCGATGGCGGGATCGTCGCTGTGGATCGGTACGCGCTCTTCGGCGCGGTCGTCGTCAATCCGGTGCGCTCTTGCCGCCGCGCGACATTCGGCCTTTATTGCTGCCAGTTCGGCCGCCGTGGGCCGGGCCGACAATCCCGTCCAGATGTCATCATATTCGAGCAGCGCCAGAAGCAGGAAATCGATACGTGACGCCGGGTGGGGCGACGACGCCTCCGCCCGCAAGGCAGCGGCCATGGGCAAGATTTCCCTGCGCACCGTTCGCGACGCGACGAGTTCCGCCCCTGTGATGTAGAACTCTTCGGGCTCGTTCGACCGACCGGCCCGATCGAGAAGCGCGATCGCATCGGGCGCCTGCCGCCTCGCCCATCGCTGTATAGGCGACGCGATATCGCTCATGATGAACCCCGCAACGATCGACATCTTGTCAACGATGACCTCGCGTTCGGCGCGGCTGATCGTCGCATGGCGGCCTATATGTGCGGCCAGCAGTCGCGTTGCGGGGATCGTCGCGTCCAGTTCGAGTGCCTCGATCACGCGATCCTCGAAATCATCGGTCGCATGTCGCCTGAGCGGCGCCGCGGGCTGGACGGGGGGCGCCTGCATCAGGCGATGTCCCAGGGCACGTCAAAGGTCGCCATATGGCGGTTATTGTCCATCATCGGCAGGACGATCTCGAGTGCATTGCGCGCGCGCTTGAACGCATCCATGTCGTTCGCCGAGAGTGCGAAGGGAGCATCGGGATTGTTGCTGACGTCGACATAAAGCCGCAGCCTTTCGAGCATATAGCTCAGCCCGGCACGGAACCACGGCGCACGCCCGCCGATCATCCCTTTCAAAAATTCAACCGCGTCGTCGTGCCGGCCGAGGCGGCCGAGCATCTCGACGCGCAATATGCTGATATCGGGCTGCCCGGGATCGATCTCATCGACCTGATCGAGCCATTTTTCCACGCCTTCGAGCACGTTCGATCGCAGCAATATGTAGGTGCCGGTGATCGTCCCCAAGGTCGAAATCGCAGCGACATTCGTGCCGGCCTCCGCCTGCTTCACCAGTTCGGTGGTCAGGCGCATCATGTTTGTCAAGATGTTCGCCTCGACAAAGGCGAGCATCGTGTTGACCGCCGCATCGCTCGTCCGGAAATCGACTTGCGGCGAACCCCCGGCAATGTTGAGCTGTGCACTGATGTGCCGCACGCCGCCGCCCGCGGGGATGTCATAGGGAACGATGAACAGCCGCATCAAAGGGCTGGCGCCGCCCTCGATCGGCAGGGCGAGAAGCTGATCATCGCCGCCTACACTATCGATATTCAATGGTGATCCAGTCGCCAGACGCTGGCCGGGGGCGGACAGTTCCGGCCGATGCATTTCGCCGTCGCGCCACAAGGCGAGCCAGTTGCCGCGCCATAAGGTGACGGTCGCTTCGTTGGCGCTACCGTCCGGCGGAGGCGGCGAGACCGCCGTCGCCGACGCCATGGGCGGCGCTGCGCCCGCCGTCGGCGCCGCAACGCCAACGGCCTGCGGCGACGCGATCCAACAGACGCCGGCGACGCATTGTTCCTGCTGGCCGCTGGCGACAATCACCGCATCGGGGGCGCCGATCTCGCGGCCATCGGGCAGCAGCACCGTCGCATAATAGCGCCCGGGTGGCACCGCGATCGGCGTGCCGGTCACGCCGCTGCCGATCACATCGCCCTCGCCGCTGCGTATATAAACCGGCAACGGGCCATGGCCGGTTTCGCTGGGGGGTGCGTCGCAGGTGATCAGGCCGATATCGCTCAAGGCACTGATCCCAGATCGAACGTCCACGGCATTTTGGACTGGATCGACAGATAGACGATATCGGATCGGTTGCGCGCGAACTTGGCCGAGGCGGGGTTGATCGCGAGCTGATACATGCCGGCGGTGATCTCCACCGCGAAGGGTCCGCAATTGGCGCAGGGCGTGATCTGCTGGGTCGATCCCGTATTGAGTTCGTTGATGATCATCGCCTCGACCGGCTCGATCAGCGGATCTGGGCTGAGCGTGATCCTGACGGGCAGCCGGGGCGGATCACGCCGGAAGCAGAGGACGGGATCGGCGACAAGCCCGGTCAGTTCGACCCGGCTGTCGAACAGCGCATTGGCGATCTCTATCCCGACCTTGAGCGAGGGCGGCGTCATCGGCCAGACATTGCCCGCGATTCCATCGACGGGGCGTTTGTCGAACGAGCCATTGTCCATCGCCCAGAGCAGCGCATTACCGAAATAGGTCGGTTTCAACGCGGGCCCAGCGGCGACGCCGCCGGTGGTGGTGGCAAAGAAGATCGGTGCCTTGCGATCGTCATAGCTGCCGAGCTCTGCATCGAAGACCTTGGGCGTCTCGGTCGTATCGAGCGCATCGAGCGCGTCGGGTTTCTCGCGACAGGCATCGATGAAATAGAATTGCTCGCGCCCGATGTCGGGGAATTGCTGCCCCGGGACCATGCCGTTGCGGATGTTGCTCAGCCGGAAGGCGTTGAACAGCTTGGGCTCGTCCTCAAGGAAATCGGCCGCGAGGAGGATCGATTCCTCGAGCGTCCGCCGAATGCCGTGGCCGCAGAAATAGAAGAAAGCCTGCGTATCCTTCGCGGTGCCGACATCCTTGCGCCAGGCGCGCAGCGCGGTCGCGATTTCGGCGCGGATCGCGGGCGCGCCACCGATCGTCGCGAGATCGGGCTGTGCGGCGAGTTCCTCGGGCGCCGGTGAATGGAGCAGGCGGATCGTACCGAGCGGCCGCGCGAGGCGTTGTTCGGCGTCGAGTTCCTGCAACTTGCGCGCGATCGCGGCGACGGTGATCGACGAGGAGCTGAGCTTCTTGAGCGCAGCCAATCCTTCGCCCGGCGGATCGTCGGACGGCGGCAGGAACATATAGTCGCTGACACCGATCAGGATCGCATGCATCGCACCTTTGCCGGCAAGCTGATCGCGGCGATCGAGGATCAGCGATTCAGCCATGGGCGGCCTGCGTGGGCATCGCCGCCGGCAGCGGCGCCGGTGCGGCAACCCCGGCATAGAGCGCCTCGACTGCAGCGATATCACCCGCGCTGAGCGCGTTGCGCTGGCCCATGACGACGCCGGGCGGCAGCGGCTGGAGCGGAACGATCGTGATCGATTTGGGCGTCACCCCGAACGCATTGGCCGGATAGTGCATGATCGAGCCATAGTCATATCCGTTCAGATCGAGCGTCTGGGCGATCTGCTGGCTGAAGTTGAACATCTTGTCGGGCGAGACATTGTCGCTGTCGATCCGCACCCATTTATCGCGATCGATCCGGCATTGTTCGTGCCACAGGCCGACCGTGTGGCCGAATTCGTGGATTAGATTGCCGACGGTGCAGAAATCGCCGAGCACCAGCTGCTGGCATCCGCCCTGCCGCCCAACCAGCGACGCGCAACCACGATTGTCGCGGACGACGCGGACATAATCGGGCTCGGTCGTGCGCACGACGAACCGCATCGAACTGTGTTGATTCCAGTGATCGGCGGCATCGTGGATGCGCTTCGGATTGGGAACGTCGGGCGCGATTTCATAGGGAACGGTGCGATTCTTCCAGCGATATTGCGCGCCGACGATCCCTGCGCCGCGCGTCTGCACCGACGAGTCCTTCAGCAGTTCGGGCATGGCCGCGATCTGCTGATCGATCTGGCGGGCGCTTTGCTCGACCTTCGCGGTCTCGCCGAGGATGATGCAGCCCTCGAAGATCGCCAACCCGTCGGCGTCGGCATAATCGACCGCGATCCACGGGCTGCCATAAGGCTTCACATAGCCGCGCTTGACCTGCTTGCCTTCCACGAAGCCGTTTCCGCACATCGTCCTGGTCCTCCGCCTGCGCTATCCGTTCCGGCTCCGCCTAGCTCTTCGGCACGTCCGGGTTGTCGAAGCTGTAATTGGGCTGGGCCGTCTCGCCCGGAATCTGTTCGTTGCCCGCGGGTATGGTGCGCCGTCCGTCGAGGAAATAATCTACGCCGAAATTCTTCGACATCGCGACCATCACCACCAGCACGATGAAATAGGAAAAGAAGCCGATCGCCAGCCCGACGCCGTAAGCGCCGAACAATGTGCCGTCGCGCGAGAAAAGCGCGGTGACGGCCGCTCCGCCGATCGCTCCGATGACGGTAGTTATATCGGTGAACGATGCCTCGCTGCGGCGATAGCGATTCACGAAATAGACGAACCATCCGATCACCAGCCCGAAGCCGAGAGCGCCGCTTTCATTCAACGTCATGCCGAAGCCTTTTCCGTCGGGATCCGGCTGCTCCGGATCGATACTGCGAAAACGATATGCGCCATTCCGCCGGCCAGCGCCGTGACGGCCAGCACAGTAAAATGGGGAAGCTGCGCAATTGCGAACAGCGCCGACAGTGCCGCGATCCAGCCAATCCGAACCAGCAGGACGGACGGGCGCCAACCGGCGGCAAAGCACGCCGCCCAGCCGACAACGAAGCCGAAAGCCGCAGAACCGAAAAGCTCCATGTCGCCCTCGTACAGCGAGCGGGCCCCGAAAGCGCGAACCCGCGATGGTAGACGGGGCCTCTAAAAAGATGCCCCGCGAATAAATATTCGTGTCCCCGCCGACGCCCCGTTGTCTGGTCTCATCCCTGCTATGTCAAGATATTACGCTACGGCTTGTAGCGATCGCGCGCTTCTGGCACCTTGTTGCGGGGGACTGCATTTTGGCGACGCCGCGACGTCGTCGAGAGGGGCCTGTTTCATGACGAAAATCCGTTTCCGCGCACTTGCCGGCGCTGCGTTCATTCTTGCGGGGGCGACGACGCTCGTCGGCTGCATCAGCAAGACCGGCGAACCGGCCATCCAGGGCTGGACCGACAGCGATCGCGCCGGCTGGTACTGGGCTACGCAGGGATCGCGGCTGATGCCCTATGCCTGGTTCAACGCGCTCGAGCAGCCGGGATCGGACAAACCCTTCGCCGATCCGGCCTTCCTTACCAGCTTCGGCTATATTCCCGGCCCCGACGGTCGCGAGAACCGGCTGCCGATCGGCTTCGCCATCGATCGTCAGTCGGATGAAGGCCTGCCACGAACCGGCCTGCGCTGGTATGCCGGGCAATCCGGCCGCAGCAAGGAAACCGCCGAGCCATGGCTCGGGTTCAACTGTTCGGCATGCCACACCGGCGAACTCCATTATCAGGGCAAGCCGATCCGCATCGATGGCGGGCCCGGCCTTGGCGACTTCGACGCATTGATCAAGGCGGTTGATACCGCGCTGATCGAGACGCGCGACAATCCCGCGAAATGGGAACGCTTCGTTGCGAAGGTCCTCCCCGGCACGAAGGATACAGTCGTAAACCGCGATATGTTGCGGGCGGCATTGTCATCGCTGATCGCCTGGCAGAAGAGTGCTGCGGACCTGAACGAGCCTCCGCTCGAGAGCGGTCAGCCGCCGATCCGCGCCGGCTTCGCGCGGGTCGATGCGTTCGGCCATATCTACAACAAGATCGTGTTGTTCACCGGCGCCGACGATCCGATCATCAACGCCGCCGATGCGCCGGTCAGCTATCCCTTCCTCTGGGATATCTATCGCCAGAAGCAGGTGCAGTGGAACGGCGCGGCCCAGAATCAGCGACTCAACTTCGGCGGCGACCGCTATCTCGATTATGGCGCGATGGGCCGCAACACCGGCGAGGTGATCGGCGTGTTCGGTGAGGTGGTGACGGTGCCGTCGACGACGCCGGGGCAGCCGCTAAACGGCTATCGATCGACTGCTTATGCCGACAATCTCGACCGGCTCGAAAAGATGCTGACCCGGCTGAAGCCACCGGTCTGGCCGACGGCCTTCGCGCCGATCGACAGCGCGAAGGCGGCGGCCGGCGCTACCCTTTTCGCGCAGCATTGTGCGAGCTGCCACCTGCCTGCCGAGGCGCAGGTCAAGGACAAGCCGATCGAGGTGATGGTGCCGTTCAGCAGCACGAAGCCGAACAATCTCACCGACATCTGGATGGCGTGCAACGCCTTCACCTATGACGGCCGCTCGGGCCGTCTGAAGGGCACCAAGGACGGCTTCATCAGCGGCGCGCCGCTGCCCGCGATCGCGCCGGTCGGCACGATGCTGGCGACCACCGTCAAGGGCACGCTGCTGGGCAAGAAGGTCCAGATCATCAAGAGCGCCGCCGCCAGCCTGTTCGGCGTCGAGCGTCCGCCCGTCGTGTTCCAGAGCGACGAGGTGCCGCTGACCGCCGAGCAGCTTCGCGAGGCCCGCCGCCAATATTGCCTGACAACGGTGAGCGCCTCCCTAGCTTACAAGGCGCGTCCGCTCGACGGCATCTGGGCGACCGCGCCCTATCTCCACAACGGATCGGTGCCGACGCTCTATGATCTGCTGTTGCCTGCGGCGAAGCGGCCGAAGAGCTTCACCCTCGGCACGCGCCAATATGATCCCGTCAAAGTCGGTTATGCGACGAGCCCGACGGCACCGGGCAACAGCTTCGTCTTCCAGACCGAAAAGGGCGGCAAGCCGTTCGACGGCAACAGCAACGCCGGCCACGATTATGGCGCAGCATCGATGACCGAGGAGCAGCGCTGGCAACTGATCGAATATATGAAGTCGCTGTGACGGCGGGGATCAGCGCGTCACGCTAAACGGCCAGCTGTCGGCGCCGATGCGGCAGATGCCGGAAAAGGCGCGGTCCCCCGCCTCGACCTCCGCCGCGCAGGTGCCGCGATCGCTGCCGCTGGCGAAGCGATAGGCCAGCCGGCGGCCATCGATGCTGCCGGTACCGGAGCCGACATCGTTGCCGCCGATGATCTGGCGATAGGTGAAGCTGCGCCCCTGCTGGGCGACGACGTAGCTATAGCCGTCGGTATCGTGCCAGGCGCCGGAGATATCGACTGCCGCCGACTCCGCCGGCGATGTCACCGGCTGCGAAGATGACAGCGGCGCGTCCGGGGCAGCGGAGGTCTGCGTAGCGGATGCCGGCGTGATGGCGCTTGCCGCCGTCGCAGGCGCCGTCGCACGGCCACCGAAAATCTTGTCCCAATTGCCGAACAGCGCCGCGCTGACGACGCCGATCACACCGATGATCGCGACGATGATCTGGGTCGTGCCGCCGCTTCCGCTCGTCTTGTCGGCCATGCCGGGCTTTTCCTTTCGCGGTTCAGGCCATTCGTTGTTCAGGCGAGATATTCGTCTGCCACCCAGGCGGTGACTTCCTCGCCGCTGGAGAGTTTGCCCTTCACCTGTGCCCATGTCCCCGGCATGTCATATAGCACGCTGACTTTGGCGCCTTTGGTGAACTGTCCGAGGGTGTCGAAGGCAAGCCCCGCGCCGCCGCGCGCGTTGAGCCGCGCTGCCGTGACGGTTCGCGTGACGGACGCGATGCTGTCGCGTCCGGAGACGAGACTGACGAACCGGCTCATCGGAAAGGCCGGGCCGGGATCGACCTTGCGTCCCGGCGCGATATCCTCATGCCCGACGATCTCCTTGATCGACGGATATTGATCGAGGATTAGACGAACGAGTTCAGCGGCGCTGTCGATCTGCGGCTGCGCATAAAGCTCCCAGAAACAAGGTGAGGTCTCGTTCTTGTGCTGCAGCAATGTCGCATTGCCGGCATCGACGGGCGTGCCGGTGTAGGAGCGCATCTGTCCATCGGCGGTGCGGGTGAGCTTACCCCAATTGTCGATCTCGATACCGATCGAATAATCGTTGCAATTGGGCTTGCCGCGCCAGATCGACTTGCCAGCGTGCCATGCCTTTACGTTGAGCGGGACGACCTGCTTGATCGTTCCATCGCGCCCGACGATCAGATGCGCCGCCGCCTTGGCCGCAGGCATCATGAACCAGTTGACGTCACCCGATGGATCCGCACCGCCGCTCGCCGTGAAATGAATGACAAGCAGCGACGGGTTGGTCAGCGCGCCGCCGCAGTTGGGCGACATGCCTTGCCAGCACTGCGGTATGCGATGATTGACAATCTCCATCACGGAATCCCCTGTTGCTCTTGCGATTTCACCACCGTGGCGCGAGCGCCATTAGCCGGGCAGTAAAGCGAAACAATCAAAGTACTTATATGACGCTTATCACGCTATTACAGGATGCGACGAACGCATAGCCGGTTTTGCGATGCAATTGGCCGCTGTCCCGATCGCGCCGACGACATCTTCATGCCGACGCGGCTTTATGGAGGAACCGATCGATGCCGACCTATCAAGCACCGGGCGTCTTCGTCGAGGAAGTGCCGTTGCGCGGACGTTCGATCGAAGGCGTGCCGACCAGTGTCGCCGCCTTTGTCGGCCCTACCCGTTACGGGCCGATCGACCGCCCCTCGCCGCCTCTCGATAGCCTCACGGAATTCGAGCGTGTCCATGGCGACGGCTCGGCGCTGACCGTCGCCGATATTGGCGCGCCGACGCTCAACCATCTGTGGCATGCCGCCCGCGCGTTCTTCGCCGAGGGCGGCAAGCGGCTGTACGTCGCACGCGCCTATGCAGCCGCCGATGCCGGCGATCCGCTTTCGGGCCATGCACTATGCCGGCCCGGCGGCAGCCTGCTGCTGCGCGCCCGCTTTCCGGGTATCGCGGGGAACGCGCGGATCGCCCTCAGCTTCGCTCGTGTGCGCACGGTCGTGACGCAAAGCGCCGATGGTCCGATGCCGAAAGGGGCGAAGCATGGCGACCTCGTCTGGATCGGCAACGACGCGGGTGGTGGCGATGTCCGCCGGCTGCTGCGCGACGAGGCAAGCGGCGCATGGAAGGTCGTCAGCGGCAGCGAGACCGGAACTGCACCGCAGTATCTGTCGGCGCTATATCCTCCGGGCAGTACGCGCGCGTTCGACCGGCTCACGATCGACATCGAGATCACAGCCGCCTCATCCGGTGTCTTATCAACGCGCTGGGCGGATGTGACGCTCGATCGCCCCTATGCAAGCGATCAGCGCAATTCGATCTTCACGCTGTTTCCCGCCATCGTCGCGGACCCCGCGATCGACGCTGTCACGCCGATTGTGGTGGACGCCCCGGCGACCTTCGACGGCCTCGCCTGCTTTCGCGCGATCGCCGCGCAGGCGCCGGGCCTGCTCATCGCGCTCACCGACCCCGTCAGCCCGGCCGCCGATCGCAGGGTATCGATCGACATGATCGGCGGCGGCGATGGCCTTGCGCCCGATCTGCCCGCTTATGCCGCAGGGCTCGCTGGCCTCGCGACCGTCGACGACATCAATATCGTCGCCGCGCCCGGATCGACGACGCGCGACGGGCCTCTGGCGCGTGGCGTCGCTGCGGCGCTGATCGATCATGCCGAACGAACGCATCACCGCTTCGCGATCATCGACAGCATATCGGGCCAGAGCCTGGCGGCCGTGGCCGATTTCCGCGCGAGCTTCGACAGCAAGCGCGCCGCGCTCTATTACCCGTGGGTGAAGGTAGCAGATCCAGCGGGCGGCGCCCCGCTGCTGGTTCCGCCATCGGGCTTCATCGCGGGCATCTATGCGCGGATCGATAGCCAGCGCGGCGTATGGAAGGCACCCGCGAACGAGGTCCTGACCGGCGTCATCGGCTTCGAAACGAACATCAGCAAAGGGCAGCAGGATGTCCTCAATCCGTTGGGCATCAATTGCCTCCGCTTCTTCGAAGGAAGAGGCAATCTCGTCTGGGGCGCACGCACGATGTCAAGCGATCCGGAGTGGAAATATGTCAATATCTCCCGCCTGTTCGCCTTCCTCAAAGGCTCGATCGAACGCGGCTTGATGTGGGCCGTGTTCGAGCCCAATGGTCCGAAACTATGGGCGAACATCACCGATACCGTGACGCGATTCCTGGATGGGCAATGGCGGGCGGGCGCACTTCAGGGAGCGACGCCGAAAGACGGCTTCTTCGTGCGCTGTGATCGCACGACGATGTCGCAGAACGACCTGGATAATGGCCGGCTGATCGTTCAGATCGGCGTCGCGCCGATCAAGCCCTCCGAATTCGTCTTCTTCCGCATCACGCAGTTCACGGCAGACGCGGCAGCGTAGCGATCCTGATCGGCTGCTCGATCAGGTAGGGTTCGAGCGCCGGGTTGAGCGGTGCGGCTTCGCTCGACCGGGGCTCGGATGGAACGTCGGTCAGGCCGACCGGATAGACCTCCAGGCTGCCATCGGGCCGAATGCGCAGGCGCAGGAACGCCTTGTAGCGGGCGATGCGAAGCGACGAGAACGCCTCATTCCAGTGGCGCCCGAACAGATTGAGCATCGCCAGCAGATAGATGCCGAACAGGGTTGCCGATGCGGCGGCGGCGGCGACCGCCGCGAAGAGCAGCACCGGCCAGCGCCCATGATCGCCGGCCCCGCGCGCCGCCAGCCACGCAGAAAGCAGGACGAGCGCGAGATGCGCGAGGGCATGGCCACCACCGACCAGCCAACGCGCGACATTGGCCCGCACATCGGCGGCATAGGAATAGCCAACGACCGAAAACGCGAACAATATCGGCGGAGCGGGGCTGCTGAAGAACAGGCCCGACAGCGTGCACAGCGCCGCGCCGGGCGTATCGATCGATGCAAGCGCCATGGCGAGCGAACCCATCCCGGCAGCGGCGGCGCGGCTGTCGAGCAGCCAGTCGAACAGCAGATAAGCGACGAACAATGTCGCACTATATTGCCAATTGAGCGCGGCGAAGCCGAGATTGCGCCAGGTGAGACCGCGCGACGTTGCGCGATCGGGATAGAGCGCTGGCCGACCATCGGCATCTCGCGCGAGATCGAAGCCTCGGGCCGGCTGCTCCGCCTGTTGGGCGACATGAATATGATCGGGGAGATGATGGGTCGGGTGGAGGAAAGCACCCCCACCGCCGCAGGTGAGATAGTGGCGCCCATCGCCGACATAATGCGCATAATGATGGCTGTCGCCGCTGAGGACCAGGCTTACCTGATGTCCCGCCGTTTCGGCGATCCGCTCGAGATAGGAAAAGCCGACGAAGCTGGGATCAACGAAACCGTCTTCGCAATATTCCCAACTGGGCTTTCCCGAACAGAGGATCAGCTTCGATCCCTTCTCCATCCAGTTCGCCGCGACATGCGCAAAATAATCGACCTGCGGCTGATCGATGAAATCGGTCAGCTGAATGTCCGCCCCCCATAACCACCAGCCGCCCGGCAGCCGGATCGCGAAATAGCTTCGGGTCTGCTGCGTCGATCGGCCGCCGATCGCCGCCCCGGCGCGCGCAACGGCAAATCCCCCGGCGCGCCGCCGGCGGCAGAAATTGCCGATGAATGCTTCCAGCCCGTCATACCAATCGTGATTGCCGGGTATGGCGTAGAGATCGCCAGCACCTCTTTCGCCGATATCCGCCCACGCGGCGGCGCGATCGAACGGGTCGCGCAGCCTGGCCTGATAATCGTCGCGCGATGCCGTCGGATATACCTGGTCCCCGCCGAGGATCAGCAGAGAGCCGCGCGGGAGCGGCTGGGCAGCGCCATCCGGCCGTAGCTCGCGCGCGGAGACGAGACGCGCCATCGCATAGGTCGCATCCCATCCGTCGCCGGTGTCGGCGAGATAATCGAGCCAGAAATCGCCCGCACCCCGATCGTGATAGTCGTGCACCGGATCGAGCGCTTCGGGGCCGGAAGGATCAGCGGCGGCGATCGCGATACGCCGGTCGGCAAACTCCCCGAATACTGTCGAGATCGCCACGCGAACGCCAGTCCGCAGCAATTGCGGTGGACTATACCAAGCCGTACTGGTCGGTCTTTTCGTCATCCGATATGCTCCGGCGCGATTGCTGGCATCTCTCATCGCATCGCGATGGCGGAGATTCAATCGATGTGGCCGTCGGGCGATCCTGCCGAGCACTTCTGCCACATGATCGAAGCCTGGAGAACCGATACGATATGCTCCTGGCAAACCAGGCAGATATCGGCCCACGCCAGCGCCACGGAGGCCGCAATAGCGGTTGCGATCAGACCCGGGACGGCAGGAACAGCCAGGCGCCGCCCGTCCAGAGAAGCCCGAAGCCAAGCCCTGCCAGGACATCGCTGGGCCAGTGAACGCCGAGCGCCATCCGGCTCCAGCCGATGGCCATTGCCGCCCCCGCCGCCAGCAGCATCGCAGGCCGTTGCCGCGGCGCAAGCAGCGCGAGCGCCATGCCGCTCAGCATGGTGCCCGCGCTATGCGAGCTCGGAAAGCTGTAAGTCTTCACGATCTCGAGGCTGTCGATGATCGCTGGACGCGGACGCTCCATAAGGAACTTCACGCCTTCGACCAGGAGGCGCCCGGACGCGATCGTCAGGAACAGCCATAATGCGTCGCCAAAGCGCCTGCGCCATGACAGCCAGCCCGCCACCGCCAGCATCGCCGGCCCCAGCACGGCGAATCCGCCGAGCGCGGTGAACCAGGCGACGCGGGCGGCCCAATATTGCGAAGGATCGAGCGCCACGCCGACTAGGATGAGCCGATCGAGCCGGGGATAGAATTGCCACAGCAGGATTCCGCCGATCAGGAGGACGGCGCCGGACGCGATCAGCACCAGGGATTCGATCGTGAAGGGCCGTTTCATCATGCCGCCTTGCTCCTGTATTTTGTCGCGCAAGTATAGTGGCCGCGCGCTGCCGGAACATCGCCGCCGTTCGATCGCTGTCGCCATGAAGGAGCAAGGCATGGCAAATCTATTCGGGGCTTTGGTCGGGGCTGCCATCGACCGGCAGGACGGCGACAGCGGGATCAAGGGCGCGATCATCGGATCTGTAACCGAAAGCGCAATCCGCGTCGCGGTACCGCTGGTCGCGACCTACGCGCTGGGCTGGGCCGTGCAATATGGCATCCGCAAAGGCTGGCAGGCGATCGCAGGCGAAGACCCCAATGTGACGGCGAACAATATAAAGGGCTGAGTATCCGCGCGGCCTGGCAACGCCCCGAGCGGCGCGACTCTTTTGTGACCGTCACACAAACTACACAACGCTGTAACAGTCAGCGCACATCACGCCGCAATGAAAAGCGCGTTTGCGATCGATGTCAGCAGTGTGCTGCTCGTTGAGCATGACAAGACTGAGCTTGCGCCGCTGGCGTCAAGGTTGCGCGATCAGGGGCTGAAGGTGTTTCACCTCGGCGCGACCGCCGCGAAGAGCCATATCGAGCGCAGCACGCCCGATGTCGTCGTGATCGGCCGGCTGTCAGAAGCGCAGGAGCGCGGGCGAACCTGCCGCACATTGCGCGAGGCGACGAGGGGCGCGCCGATGCTGATCCTGGTATCGCTGCCGCGTGCGTCGTCGGTACTTCGCGGCCATGTCATCGAACAGGGCGCCGACGATTGTTCGCTGGCGCCGATGACGCAGGAGCTGTTCGCCGAGCGGCTGCACATGATTGCCGCCCGATCGACCGCGAGCGAGCAACCCACGCTGCGCCATGGCGCCCTGGAGATGCGGATCGACGAACAGAAGCTGTTCCACGGCGCCGATCGCATCCGCCTGCGCCCCGCACTGTTCGATCTGCTGCGCCACTTCCTCGAACGGCCCGACCACATCCACACGGTAGAAGAACTGATCGACGTGATCGGCAAGCGCGGTGTCGCACGCCAGCATCTTGCGGTCGCATCGCGAGTCGACTCGCTGCGCGCGAGTCTGGCGATGAGCGGCATCGAAAGCGTAATTCGCACGATTGGATCGCGCGGCTATGCGCTTACGCAGGCGACGATCAATTCATGACCCGAGTTTTTCTTGCTCACGCGATGCCGCACTGCGCCGTTTTCCGGCGCATAAATCGAGTGTCACGATTTTGTAACATAGGCATAACATTTCTGACCCATCCCAAGCGTAGGCGCCCCTCATCAGGACGATCAATTCCTGAAGAAGGGGAATATAAAAATGTCTTTCAAACCAGGCTTCCGCCTGCGGCTCCTCCTGAGCGGCGCCCTCGTGGCGACGACGGTATCGCCGGCGTTCGCGCAGACTGCACCGGCAGCGGAACAGGCTGTACCGGGCGGCGAACAGTCGGAAGGCGGACACATCGAGGAAATCGTCGTCACCGCGACGAAGCGTGAAACCAACCTGCAGGAAACGCCGATCTCGATGGCAGTGCTCGGCACGGTAGCGCTCAAGGATCGCCATGTTCAGAGCATCTATGACCTCGCCGACGGCACGGTGCCGTCGCTGCGCGTCGCAACCTTCGAAGCCCGCCAGAGCGCGCTCACGATCGGTATCCGCGGCATCGTGCCGCTCGACGCTAACCAGCCCGCGCGCGAACAGGGCGTCGGCATCTATATCGACGGCATCTATCTCGGCCGCCAGCACGGCCTGAACGCCGCGCTGTTCGACATCGAGCGCGTCGAAGTCCTCAAGGGCCCGCAGGGCACGCTGTTCGGCCGCAACACCGAAGGCGGCGCGCTCTCGATCGTCAGTGCGGCCCCGACCGGCGAATTCGGCGGCCGCGTCAGCGGCAGCATCGGCAACCTCGGTTCACATACGGTCGACGCGCACGTCAACCTGCCCTCCATCGCGGGCTTCAGCATCAAGCTCGACGGCGTGAAGCAATATCAGAGCCCGGTCACCAAGAACCCGATGTCGGGCGAAACCGGCTGGGGCTATTATGACCGCCAGGGCTTTCGCGCCGCCGTTCGGTGGACGAACGACAACGGCATCACCAACGATTTCTCGTTCGATATCGCCAAAGACAAGAATACGCCCTTCTACAGCCAGTTGCTGAACTATAACCCCAACAACTGCGCCACCGGCACCGTTGCCGCTTCGCCGAATTGCGTACTGCCGGGCACCGCGTTCACGACTTTGACGGGCGGCCCGGTCAAGCCGCTGCTGCCGGGCGTTGTCGTCAACGGCAAGACCTTGATGCGGGTTGCCGACATCGGCGTGCCGCAGCAGCCAAGCGTCGACAAGACCCGCGGCTTCACCAACATCCTGAAGTGGAAGGTCGCCGACGAGATCGAGCTTCGCTCGTTCACCGCATGGCGCGGCGTTGACGTCGATCAGTACGACAACTCGGGTGGCGCGCACCGTCCGCCGCTGGTTACCCTGACCGCGGCCTGCACCGCGGCCGCGCCCTGCGCGTTCAGCCGGTACAGCAACGCTGATCTTCATCAGGACCAGTTCAGCCAGGAATTGCAGGCGGTCGGCACGGTCGGCAGCATCGATTATGTCGCCGGTCTCTACTACTTCAACGAGCGTGTGAGCGACACGGCCGCGACGCCAAGCTCGATGGGCGCGGTTGCCGTTCTCACCGGTACGACAGTGACGGGCGCGAACTATGTCCGCATCCCCTTCTGCACCGCCAGCACGCCCGACTTCGTCGGTGAGGTCGTGAACGGCTGCTCGATCGATCGCGCCTCGTCGGTCGAATCGAAGAGCTATTCGGCTTACGGCCAGGCCACCTGGAATGCGACCGACGCGGTGCACGTGACCGTTGGCGGCCGTTACACGCGCGACAAGAAGCAGGGTAAGCTGAACTTTTCACGCAATGTGAACTACAACACTGCGACGGCGGCAACGCTCGCCACCGCCGGCTACAGCCCGCTCGACGAGACGTGGAGCCGGTTCAATCCAATGGCCACGATCGCCTATGACCTCAACGACGACATCCACGTCTTCGCTAAATATGCGACGGGCTATCGTTCGGGCGGCGCCAGCTCGCGTACGTCCAACTATCAGGCTTTCAATCCAGAGAGCGTCCGCTCGTACGAAGTCGGCCTGAAGAGCGATTTCTGGGATCGCAAGGCCCGCTTCAATATCACCGGCTACATCATGGACCGCAAGGACAGCCAGGTCGACATCAGTTCGATCCAGTTCGCCCAGGCCACGCCGACTTCACCGCCGACGAGCTTCAACAACCTCGTCACCATCAATGCGGAGGGCACTACCAAGATCCGGGGTATCGAAGCGGACCTGACCTTGCGTCCGGTCGAAGGTCTGACGCTGTCGGCATCCTATGCCTATACCTACACGAAGATTCCGCTGATCCCGATCACCTACACCGCAGGCACCACTTCGACGACGGTGCTTCAGCAGTTCTACATCGTCTTCACGCCGCGTAACGCGGCGAGCGGGCAGATCGATTATTCGCTGCCGATCGGCGGTGGCGATACGAAGCTGAAGTTCCACATCGACGGCAACTATGCGCAGGCCACCCAGGCGTTCGATCAGTTCGCCACGAAGGCCGACAAGTCGCTGCTCTTCAATGGCCGCATCTCGCTCGCCGATATCTCGATGGGTACTGGTGGCGGACAGAAGATGACGGTCGCCCTGTGGGGCCGCAATCTGTTCGACGAGCAGCATGTGTTCCGCCGCGATCCTTCGAACAGCCTGCCCGCCGCCCCGACGACCAGCGTCACGGCCGGCGGCATCGGCAACGTGCTCGGCGATTACGGCAACTTCAATGCGCCGCGCACCTACGGCATCGAAGCGACGATCAACTTCTGATCGCGCATGACCTCTGATCGCTTCGCCTGACGAAGCCAGTACCGCGTAAGATGAACCCCGCGTGGCGAAAGCCCCGCGGGGTTCATTGAGTCTATCGCCCAGTGGCGATGTTCAGCGCAGAAACGCCAGCAGATCGTCGTTGAGCCGGCCCGGCACTGTCGCGAACAGGCCGTGCGGTTCGCCATCATATTCGATGAAGTCGGCATGTGGAATGCCGCTGGCGGCGGCGCGGCCCGATGGATCGATCGGGACCGTCTTGTCGGCGGTGCCGTGGATGATCAGCGTCGGCATGGTGAACGCTGCGAGATCTGGGCGGAAATCGGTGGTGCCGAACGCTTCGACGCAATCGATCGTCGCCTTGGGACTCGCCATGATCGCCAGCGCGAAATTCCAGTCGAGCAGTTGCTGACTGACCGGGCTGCTGACGAAGCCGACGCCGTAAAAGGCCTTGGCGAAGGTGCCGAGGAAGGCAAAGCGATCCTTGCGGATCTGCTCCTTCATGTCCGCGAAGACTTCATAATCGACGCCGTCGGGATTGCTCGCGTCCTTGAGCAAGTAGGGGACGACCGAAGAAATCAGCGCGACCTTCGAAATCTTGCCGCCGCCATATTTGCCAAGATAGCGCGCGATCTCGCCACCGCCCATCGAGAAGCCGACCAGCGCCGCTGCCTGCAGATCGAGACCGTCGATGATCGCAGCGAGATCGTCGGCAAAGACGTCGTAATCATAACCGTCGGCGGGATGCGCCGACTGGCCGAATCCGCGACGATCATAGGTGATCACGCGATAGCCGGCTTCGAGCAACGCAAGCGTCTGATATTCCCACATGTCGCCGGTCAGCGGCCAGCCGTGGATCAGGACGACAGGCTGGCCCTTTCCCATATCCTTGATGTGAAGGGGAGCGCCGTCGTGGCCATCAATCATCGGCATGAAGAGTCCTCTGGTTTGTACGAAATGCAAAGGGGCAGGCCGCGCGGCCTGCCCCGATGAGATATTATCGGCTGGCCGATTCAGGCCGGCTGAAGATTGACCGCAGTGGGCTTGGCTGCGGGAAGGCCGGCGCCCTCCGACTGCTCCAGCAGCTCCGCCTTGAGCTGCAGCATCGCATCGCGCAGTGCGACGAGATCGACATCGGTCTTGCGTGCCTGGGCGAACATGCCCTCGCTCGGCATCTCTTCCTCGCCGACATGGTGCTTGATCTCTTCGGAGAGCACCGTGACCTTGGCGTCATAATAATCGTCGGCCGGCGAGCCGGCTTCGAGATCGTTGATCAGCACCTTGGCTCCGTCATGCTCGACATAGGCCTCGTCGAGCATATCGTCGTCGATCTTGCCGCGCAGCGCCGGATAGAAGATTTCCTCCTCCAGCGTGGTGTGGATCTTGAGCTCGATGCAGATCTGGTGCGACAGCTTCTTCTTGGCGTCGTCGCCCTTCGCGCTCTCATATTTCTCGAACAGCCCTTCGACCTTGCGGTGATCGGCCTTGAGGAGGGCGATAGCGTCGGTGAATTCTTCGGCAGCCATGGGGAAATCCTCCTGTTGAATGAGCCCGCACAACGCGCGAGTAACCGCAAAAGGTTCCCCGAAATGCATCGCACTAACCCAGATTAGGCATAGCGATTCCGGGCCGAAATGAGCGGAACGGCATTGATGTCAGAGGGTTCTGGCAGCTCCCCGCACCGAGAAGGATGTTCCGTGAGCGTCACCCAGAATCAAAGCCGGCGCGACGATGCGCCACTATCGACATCGAAGCGCGACGACGCGGTCGACGAGGCGACTGGCGCACTTGTCGAGGCCAGGGGCGATACGCTCGTCGGCCGCACCGTAACGATCAATCGTCCGCGCGCCGAGCTCTACGGCTATTGGCGCGACTTCGGCAATCTCCCGACCTTCATGGACAATGTCGTCAGCGTCGAAATGCTGGATGACAGGCGATCGCACTGGGTGGTCAAGGCGCCCGGCGGCCAGACCGTGGAATGGGATTCGCTGATCACCGAAGAGCGTGAAGGCGAGATGATCGCATGGGCGTCGGCCGAGGGTGCGGACGTGCCTAATAGCGGCCGGATCGATTTCCGCGATGCGCAGGGCGGGCGCGGCACGATCGTCACCGCGACGATCGTTTACGATCCCCCGGCCGGCATGGTCGGCAAGATCATCGCCAAGATATTCCAGCGCGAACCGGCGATCCAGGCGCGGCGCGATCTGCGCCGTTTCAAGCAGCTCATGGAAACCGGCGAGATCGCCACATCGTCGCGTACGCACGCGCAACTCGCAGAAGAGAAGGCATAAAGATGCGCGCACTCACATGGCACGGCAAGCATGACGTCCGCGTCGATACCGTCGACGATCCCGAAATCCTCAACCCGCGCGACGCGATCATCAAGATCACCGCGACCGCGATCTGCGGCTCCGACCTCCATTTGTACGACGGCTACATCCCGACGATGCAGAAGGGCGACATCCTCGGCCATGAGTTCATGGGCGAAGTCGTAGAGATCGGCGCGAAGTCCACCCTGCAAAAGGGCCAGCGCGTCGTCGTGCCGTTCACGATCGCGTGCGGAAGCTGCTATCATTGCGGCAAGCGTCAATATTCGGCGTGCGACAACGGCAACCCGGCGGACAATCAGGATATCGGGCAGGAGCTATATGGCCAGCCGATGTCGGGCCTTTTCGGTTACAGCCACCTTACCGGCGGCTATGCCGGCGGCCAGGCCGAATATGTGCGCGTCCCGTTCTCCGACGTCGGGCCGATCGTGATCCCCGACGGCGTCGCCGATGAGAAGGTGCTGTTCCTTTCCGACATCCTGCCGACAGGCTGGCAGGCGGCAGAGAATGCGGACATCGAGCCCGGCGACACGGTCGCAGTGTGGGGCTGCGGTCCAGTTGGTTTGTTCGCGGTGCAGTCGGCCTTCCTGATGGGCGCCGAGCGGGTGATCGCGATCGACCATTTCCCGCATCGCCTCGAACTCGCCAAGCGCTTCGGCGCGGAGACGATCAACTTCGAAGAATCGGCAACATACGAGGCGCTGATGGAGATGACCGGCGGAATCGGCCCCGACGCGGTGATCGACGCGGTCGGACTCGAGGCGCATGGCTTCTTCGTCGATAACGTCATCGATCAGATCAAGAAATCGACCTTCCTCGGCACCGATCGCACCCATTCGATCCGTCAGGCGATCGTAGCCTGCCGCAAGGGCGGACGCATCTCCATGCCCGCGGTTTATGGCGGCATCGTCGATAAATTCCCGCTCGGTGCGTTCATGGAGAAGGGGCTGACGCTCAAGACCGGGCAGACCAGCGTGCAGCATTATATGCCCGCTTTGCTCAACGCGATCATGGAGGGGAAGATCGATACCACCTTCCTGATCAGCCACACCCTGCCGCTCGAACAGGCGCCCGAGGGCTACGCGATGTTCCACGACAAGCAGAATGAAGTGACCAAGGTCGTGCTGAAGCCCGGTATGGCGCTGGCGGCGTAAGGAGAGAATGATGGCTGACAAATTCGCAATCGTCACCGGCGCCCTCGACCGAACATATCGTGCTCCGCACCAGCGAAATGGTGCCAATCCAGGTTAGCGCGTTGAACCGCTGAATCGTCCGGGCGTTGATTCCGAAAGGAGAAAAGCCATGTCCAAACGCGAACTCATCGATACCGGCACCGATAAACGCTATGTGCGCCGCGACGAGAAGGGCCGGTTCACCGAATCCGCCGATGTCGGCAAGTCGCTTGCCGCAGATCGCCGCACCGATGCCAAGACCAGGGTGAAGTCCGGTCAAGGCGATCGCGGTGACAGGACATGACGGAGAGCAAGCGCAGCGCGGGCGGCACGGCGATCCGCACCACCGGCCTGAGCGCCGAAAAGAATCGCGGCAAGCGCGCGCCGCAAAGTGGCAGTGGTGTCGTGGTGGGATCGGGCGCGTCGGCCGGCGGCAAAGGCAATGAGGAGGATTTTGATAGCGACCCCGCAAGCGGTGGTGGCTGATCAGCAGGGCCGGAACGCGCCATCCTCGATGGATATAAGCGCGCGGCGTTTGCCCCAGTAATTGGTGTCGATCGCGATCCGCACCTTGCTGCCGGCGCGGCCGTAGGTTTCGGCGTCGGGGCCAAGGCAGCTCTGCCAGCCGGACTGCTTCAGCACGTCGCCCAGCGGCACCAGCGCGCTCTGATCATGCTCGTGATAGAGCGTAACATGATCGAAGCGCGCGGGCCCACCGGCGGGCGGCATGATCAGATCGACCGCGCCGACAACCGGGCCGACGCCCATCAACGTCACCGGCCGCTTGCAGCGCGTGCCATAGACGCCCTCGCCACAGTCGGTGAATCCCGCCTTGCGCGCGATGGCGTCGGTGCCTGCCAGCGGCATGCCTTCGAATATGACGGTTGGCAGGATGCGCAGCGGCGTGGTTGGCTGCGCTGGCGGCCGATCGCAGGATGCGAGCAGGAGCAGGGCCGACAGGGCTGGAACCGATAGCGCGCGCATGACATCCCTCTCCCATCGCGCCATGCTAGGCGCTGGCGGCAATGGCGGCAACGGGGCGCATGATGGCGAAAAACCGGTTCGAGATCAGCGGCACGACCTGGCTCTGGAAATCAGAGGCCAAGCCGCATGCCGCAGGCTGGATGTTCCTGACAATCGAGGGGCAGGACGCGGCCGAGATTCGTTTCGCCGCAATGGGCCGGACGGGCGGCTTCGGATCGATCAAGGTGACCGTCACGATCGGCGAGACGCGCTGGCAGACATCGCTGTTTCCACAGCGTGAGAGCGGCGCCCTGCTACTTCCGCTCAAGGCGGCGGTGCGCAAGGCCGAGGGCATCGGGCCGGGCCTAACCTATGTTGCCACGATCATCGTTTGATATGCCTTTCCAAATCGGAACCGCAACGAGCAGAACGCGTTTGGTCGGGGTTCGGGGGTCCAATGCATGGTTTGCGCTTCATGTCAGTTCTCCGCCGTGGTTGAGGCGGGTGACTATCCTTTCCTCGCGGGCGATGGCGAACTCGCCAGCCTGATCGCGCGGTATGACTGGAGCACGACGGCGCTCGGGCCGATCGAAGGCTGGCCGCAGAGCGTGAAGACCGTCATCAGCCTGATGCTACGTTCGCACGTTCCGATCGTCACGCTGTGGCGGGAGGATGGCGTGATGATCTACAACGATGCCTATGCTGTCTTCGCCGGCGGCCGCCACCCCGAACTGCTCGGATCCAGAGTGCGCGAAGGGTGGCCGGAAGTCGCAGCTTTCAACGACAATGTGATGAAGGTCGGGCTCGCCGGTGGAACCCTGGCCTTTTCCGATCAGGAACTCGTGCTGTATCGCAATGGCGAGCCGGAAAAGATCTGGGCCGATCTGGATTATTCGCCGCTGCTGGACGAAGCCGGCGTTCCGGTCGGCGTGATCGCAATCGTTCTTGAGACGACCGACAAGGTGCGTGCCCGGCTATGGCTTGATGATGAGCGCGAACGACTGCGCGCGATGTTCGAGCAGGCGCCCGGCTTCATCGCCCTGCTGGGCGGGCCGCAGCATGAATTCCAGTTCACCAACCCTCGCTATCAACAACTGATCGGGCATCGCGCCGTCATTGGGAAGACTGTTGCCGACGCACTGCCCGAGGCGATCGAGCAGGGATTTGTCACTCTGCTCGACCGGGCCTATACGACCGGTGAAGCCTTTACCGGGACGGGCGCGATGTTCACCGTGCAGCCGATGCCGGGCGGCCCTTCGGATCAACGCTACCTGAATTTTGTTTACCAGCCGATCCGCGATCCGGAGGGACGGGTCGTCGGCATCTTCGTCGATGGCGTCGACGTCACCGATGGGATCGTGGCCGAACGGGCGCTGCGCGAAAGCGAGATGCGGAACCGTCAGATCCTCGACAGCGCGATCGACTATGGCATCGTCGCGACCGATCTCGACGGCAGGGTGACCCGGTGGAACGCGGGCGCCGAACGGGTGCTGGGATGGAACGAAGCCGAGATGCTGGGCGAGACCATGGCCGCTTCATTCGCCGCGGAAGATCGTGCCGCCGGTATCGCGACCAGCGAGATGGCGAGCGCCCTGAGCAGCGGATTTGTCCGCAGCGAGCGCTGGCATCTCCGCAAGTCGGGCGAGCGTTTCTGGGCCAATAGCGAGATGACCCCGCTGCGGGACGAAGCAGGCACGCCGATCGGCTTCGTCAAGGTGCTGCGCGACCGCACGGCCGAACATGACGCCGAAATGGCGCTGCTTGAGGCGAACGACAGGCTCCGCCGCGCACAGGAAGCCGGCGGGATCGGGCTGTTCACACTCGAACTCGCGGAGAACATCATTCGCGGCACGCCGGAATTCTTCCGCGTGTTCGGAGTCGAGCCCGTAGAGACGATACCGGCAAAGGCCGTCGAAAGCCTCGTCGTCGCCGAGGATGCCGGCATCGTTTCGGATAGCGCCGGGCGCCGTGCCGGCAGTGCGCCGCTCGATGTCGAATATCATATCCGCCGCGCCGATGATGGAGAGCTGCGGCTGATCGCGCGCAAGGCGGATTATGAACGCGACGAAGCGGGAAAGCCGATTCGTTTGATCGGCGTCGTCCAGGATATCACCGAGCGCCGCGCGGTCCAGCGCGCCCTCGCGCAAAGCGAGGCCGATTTTTCGGGGCTGGCGCAGGCCATGCCCAATCAAGTCTGGACTTCCCCGCCCGACGGCCAGCTCGACTGGTTCAACGAGCAGGTCTATGCCTATTCGGGCGCAGAACGCGGGATGCTCGATGGCGACGGCTGGATTGCGATGGTCCATGAAGAGGATCTGCCCGTCGCCGCTGAGCGCTGGGCGGCCTCGCTCGAAAGCGGAAACAACTACGAGATCGAGTTTCGCCTGCGCGATGCCACGGGCGCATATCGGTGGCACCTGACACGCGCTACGCCCTTGCGAGATGCCGAAGGCCAGATCACGCGCTGGATTGGTACCAACATCGACATCCATGAGCGCAAACTATCCGAGGCCGAGAATGCGCGGGATCGCAACAGGCTCTGGTCGATGAGCCAGGATCTGTTGCTGGTAACCGATCTCGGCGGCGTGATCACCGCAGTCAACCCGTCCGCAACCCGGCTGCTCGGCTGGTCCAAGGAGGATATGCTGGGCAGTAAGATCAGCGACTTCCTCCACCCCGACGATATTGCTGCGAGCGCAGCAGAAGCGGACAAGCTCCGTGGAGGCGAAACGACACTGCATTTCGAAAATCGCTATCGCACCAGCGACGGCGACTACCGCCTGCTCGACTGGACATCCGTCCCGGCCGGCGACCGCATCCACCGCGTCGGCCGCGACATCACCGAACAGCGCGAGGTTGAGGAAGCGTTGCGCCAGAGCCAGAAGATGGAAGCCGTCGGCCAGCTCACCGGCGGCATCGCGCATGATTTCAACAATCTGCTCCAGGGCATTACCGGCAGCCTCGATCTGCTGCAGCATCGGGTTGCGCAGGGGCGCACCGGCGAACTCGATCGTTTCATCAATGGGGCGATGATGTCGGCGAACCGTGCGGCGGCGCTCACTCACCGCCTGCTCGCTTTCTCGCGCCGCCAGCCGCTCGATCCGCGGCCGGTGCGCACCAATCCTCTGGTGGCATCCATGGAGGATCTGTTGCGCCGGACGCTCGGCGAGCAGATCGATCTCGAACTGGTGACGGCGGGTGGGCTGTGGCTGACGCGATGCGATCCCAACCAGCTCGAAAGCGCGATTCTCAACCTCGCGATCAATGCACGGGATGCGATGCCCGACGGCGGCAAGCTGACGATCGAGACGTGCAACGCGCATCTTGACAGCGCCTATGCCGCCACCCAGAGCGATATCGCGCCGGGCCAATATGTCTGCGTGTGCGTGACGGATACCGGCACGGGCATGGACCAGGCGACGATAAAACGCGCTTTCGAGCCCTTTTTCACAACCAAGCCGATCGGCCAGGGCACCGGGCTCGGCCTGTCAATGATCTATGGCTTCACCCGTCAGTCCGAAGGCTATGCGCGGATCTATTCCGAGCTCGGCAAGGGGACGACGATCAAGCTCTATCTGCCCCGTTATCGCGGCACCGAGGAAGAGGAAGAGGCCCAGCCCGCGCTGTCCAGCGTGCACGCCGCCGATTCCGGCGAAACCGTGTTGGTGGTCGAGGACGAACCGGTAGTGCGCGGGCTCATCGTCGAGGTACTCAGCGACCTCGGTTATCGCGCGATCGAGGCGGCGGACGGACCGAAGGGGCTCGAAATTCTGCAGTCGAAGCGCGCGATCGATCTGATGGTGACCGACATCGGCCTGCCCGGGCTCAACGGCCGCCAGATCGCCGACGCGGGGCGGCTGCTGCGCCCCGGTCTCAAGGTGCTGTTCATGACCGGCTATGCCGAAAATGCGGCGCTAGCATCGGGCTTCCTGGAGCACGGCATGTCGATGATCACAAAGCCATTCGCCATGGAAGTTCTAGCGGCGCGGATACGCGAGATCGTGGAAGGTTGAAAGTGACGCCGCCCTGCTCCGAAGGGTGAGGCATCGGGGCACTTCCGCCGGGAGGGGGAAAGCGGAACGGAGCGGCCGGCGCGCGCTGATGCGTCGGCGCCTATGCGTTATATGTTGAGGCCCTCAGACACCGGGCGCTCGCATCCGCTCGCCTGGCTTCTTCGCAATAAGCTCGGGCCGCTCTTGGCGGCTTCCCGATCTGCGATCGGGTGCTGTAACCGATGCCGTGTTCACGGAAACACGAGCTGCGCAAAGCGCTGCGGATCGACGCCCGGAAAGGCGATACCGAACACATCCTTCGCGACGCCGCGATAGCGTTCAGCCATTTCGTCCTCAGTCTGCGCCTCATTCGAGCACAGATCGGCATTCGAGCCGAAGCGCGCGCGGGCATGCGCCGAGGCGGCGCGCTTCTCGGATTGTTCGATGCCACCGAGGAGGTTGCCGAGCAGCTCCGCATCGCCCAGCCGGCATCGGTCGGTTGTGACGGCAACGCCCTTCGACAGGATCGACCGCGCGGGCACGCTGATCATGCCGCGACCTTGCCCGGCGCGACCCGCACCGGCGCAGGCAGGATGAAAGCCTCGGGCTCGATCCCGGCCTCCTGACAGACATCGAGATAATGTTCGTGCAGACGATCGACCTCGAACAGGCGATAGGCCGCAATCAGCGTGGCTGCCTGCGCCTGATCGCGCTCGCCCGCCGCCTGCGCGTGCAGGCGATCGAGCGCGCTAGACGCGCCGATATGCGCAGCTCGCGCAAAGGCCGTCGCCGACCAGTGCCGCCAGCTGCCGAGTGCGCGGACGAGCGCATCGATCTGCTCCATCGTCCGCCCGACGATGCCCGCTTGGGCGATCCGCTGCTCGGCCGCTGTCCTGATATCCGTCATCGCCAAACTCCCCTGCCCTGCATCCGAATCGATGTAGCGGCATGAGTGTTAAATTACGCATTACGTAACTAAACATCAAGCGAAAATATTACGTTCAACGTAATATCGAAGGTGGATCAGTCTCCGCCGGCCTTTACCGCCGCGTCTGCCGGCGTCAGCGCCTCCGCCAGTTCGACGAGTTTCAGAAATTCGCCGCGCGCATAATCGCTCTGCCGGCCGGCGAGCCGCTTGATATCACCATAGGTGAAGCCGCCGAGATATGTGTCGCCACGCAGATGCTGGCCGAAGGCGGCTACGGCCGTCGCAAATGCCATATCCCCACGCGGTGGCGCGGCACTTGCGAGCAGCGCCCTCGTCACCGGCTGCTCGATCAGCTGCGACACCCTGGCGTTGGGCAGCTTGTAGCGCAGTTTGAGCCACGCCACTTCGGTCTGCCCCCTTGCCGCGCCCGCAGCCACCTGGTTCGCATCATAACGGCGATCGGGGAACCAGCCCTTCGCACCGGCAGGGACGATCTCGTAGATCGCGGTGACCTGATGCCCGGCGCCGATATCGCCCGCATCGACCTTGTCGTTGTTGAAGTCCTCTTCGGCGAGGGCGCGGTTCTCATAGCCGATCAGCCGATATTCGGAGATTTCGGCGGGATTGAACTCGATCTGGATCTTCACATCCTTGGCGATCGTGAACAAGGTCGACGAAAGCTCGTCGCCCAGCACCTTGTGCGCTTCGATCGCGCTGTCGATATAGGCGTAGTTGCCGTTGCCGACATCGGCGACCCGCTCCATCATCGCTTCGTTATAATTGCCCTGCCCGAAACCAAGCGTGGTGAGGGTGATACCGTCATCGCGATTGCGCGCGATCATGTCCTCGAGCTGCTTGTTGTCGGTGATGCCGACGTTGAAATCACCGTCGGTGGCGAGCAGCACGCGGTTGATCCCGTCAGGGATGCGATTGGCGCGCGCAATCGCATAAGCAAGCGCGATGCCCTCGCCGCCAGCCGTCGATCCGCCCGCCGACAGGCTGTCGAGCGCGGCCTTGATCTTCGCGGGGTCATTGGTCGGATCGAGCACGACACCCGCGGCTCCGGCATAGACGACGACCGAGACGCGGTCGCGCTTCGTCAGCCGATCGGCGAGGCCTGCGAGCGCGGTTTTCACCAGCGGCAGCTTATCGGGCATGTTCATCGATCCCGACACATCGACAAGGAAGACGAGGTTGGCGGCCGGCCGTTCGGCGCGCGTGATGTCATAACCGCGAATGCCGATGCGCAGCAGCCGCGTCGCCGGATTCCACGGCGTCAGCGAAACATCGGTAGAGACGGTGAAGGGACGCGCCCGATCGATGGGCGCCGGATAGTCATAGCGGAAATAGTTGAGCATCTCCTCGGTGCGCACCGCATCCTGCGGCGGCAGCGCGCCACCCGATAGGAAGCGACGGCTGTTCGCATAGCTGCCGGTATCGACGTCAACCGAGAAAGTGGACACCGGATCGGTCGCGACCCGCTTTACCGCGGCGATCTCCTTGCCGTCATAGCGTTCGCGATCCGCAACGGGATGCGGCACGAAGCGCAGACCGCCCTGCACGCGAGACGCGGTGACGACGATATTCGGGCTGACCTTGAGCATTGGAGAGCGCGGCGCCGCCATAACCGGGGGCGGCGGAGGCGGCGGCGGCGGCACATTCTCGTTCAGCGCCGGTGGCGGAGGAGAGGGAAGTTCGGGAGGGGGCATTTTCGAACAGGCGGTGGCCAACATCGTAATCGGCACGATCAACCAGCTGCGCTTCATCATCCAACTCCCCATATTATTTTGGGCGATGCTATGGCGATCAAGATGAACGGCGAATGGATGTGCGCCTAATCGACCCGATCCTGTTTCCGGCCATGTTCGGTCGCGCGATCATAATCCTGCTGAAGCGCGGTGATCCGCGCGAGCACGCGGTTGCCTATGTCCTTGATGTCGGCGCAGCGGACGCCGTTGCCGGCGCGGAGGAAATCGTCGCGGTGATCCCAGGCGATGCGAGCGTGCCCGGCCTCATGCCGCTCGATCGTCCGCTGATAGCGACCCCACCAGGCGCGGGCGCGCGGCGGCAGGCCGTCGGCATCGCGCAGCCGGGGCAGGATCACGCCGATGATCAGCTCGGCCCGCGGATTATAGGTGCGGCAACCGCCGTTGCCGTCGCGATGCTCGCCCCAGCGGAACTGGAAACCCCAGCGGGTGACGCCGGTCGCGCTCTGCCCGTCGGGGCTGCGGATGCCGCGCGCCTGCAGAGCAGCGTAGATTTCCTGTTCGTCGCGCCCTTCGACCTCATAATATTGAAAGCTGATACCGGGCATGCCCGCGAAAGCGGCAGGCGCATCGCCCGTTCGTGCCGAAGCCGGGATCGCCCCAGGAAGGGCAATCGTCAGCAGCGCGGTGGCGAGAAACGCTGTGGCACGATTCGCATATTGCATCGACGATCCTTAGCCCGGATTGGCAGCCGCCGGAATCCGGGCCTCCACGATTGCGGCGTTGCGCTTTTCAGGCGCTAGGATCATGGTCGCAGTGCCAGTGGAATATCGGCGGAGACGGGGGATAGATGACCGACGCGACACCCACGCCGCTTGTGCGCCTGGCGCGCCTGTGGTGGCTGCTGGTGTCGGCGATCTGGGTCGTCGGCTTTGCGCTGCTGCTGCGATGGTCGCCGACCGACGAAGTCGTCTATCGTGTTCCGATCGATCAGACGCCGCTGGCCGGCGTGCCCGACCCCGCAGCCGCCACTGCGGTTGCCGCCGAACCGCAGATGCCGTTTCTGACGGAGGCCGACGATGGCCAGTCCGATCCGCGCCGGGCCGAGGTTCGCGCGCAGATGGCCGGGGAAAGTCACCTCGCGCTCCACCGCCCGAATTGCTGGAGTGATCCATATAGCGCGCCCGACGCCTCCGGCAGCGAGATGCAGTGGCATTGCGCAACGCCTACATCCTGGGCGCGGCTGGTGTTGACCAACATTCTGGTGCTGGCGTCCTTCCCGATCCTGCTGCCGATGATCATCATGGCGACGCTGCGCATCGTCCGCCGTATTTCCCCCATCGAAGAAAGCTAGGCTAGGCAGTCCGCATCGAGCTGATGGAGCAGCAGCGAATTTCCATCGGGATCGAAGCAGGTCATCATCCGGCAGTGCGGCCCCTCGACGATATCGCCATCCGCCAGACGGACGCCCGCACTGCGCAGATCGGCGAGCAGCGCATCGAGATCATCGACCTCGAACGCGATCGTCCCGACGGCCGAGGGTTGCGCGGGGACCTGCATCACCGTGGTAATGACGAAGCAGCCGCCGCCAGGCAGATCATATTCCACCCAGGGCGCGGTCGCGGATGCGGTTGTGACGAGGCCGAGCCGGCCCTCGTAGAAGCCGCGTGCCGCTGCCATATCCGTGACCGCATATATTGTGAAGGCGACCTTGCGGATCATCGCCTCGCCATCCTGTTCCCTGCCGAGAACTCAGGACGCAACAGGGATCACCAGAACCGGGCAGGTCACTTCGTTGAGGACCCGTTCCGTAGTGCTGCCGCGAAGCGCATCGATAAGGCCGTTACGCCCGGCCATCGGCATCGCCATCAACTTTACCTTGCTGGCTTCGTCCAGGATCGTTTCGACGACCGCGCCCTTGAGCGTGCGGGCAGTACGCGGCGCCCCCTGGACCGATGGCAAGGCTGGCGCGGACGCGCCGATGTGGACGAAATCATAGCCTATCCCAAGCTGCTCGGCGAACGCATCGAGCAGCATGATCGCGCCGTCGGGCGCGGGATCATGATCGACCGGCACCAACATGGTGTTGATGTCGTGAAAATTTCCAGTTTTTGAATCGACGAATGGGCGGGCGGCAGGACCGAAGATCAGCGCCGGCACCTTTGCGACCTGCGCGATTTTTGCCGACACCGACTGGTGGAGCAGCCCTGCCCGGCCATGACTGGCGGCGACGATCAATTCCAGCCGGTTCGACGTCAGATACACCCACAGGGCATCGACGACATCGGCCTCCTTCAATTTCGCCTTGATGACGGTCACGCCGGTCGCGGGCAGGATGTCCTTCGCGCGCGCACCGGGCTCGATATAGCCCCAGCGTTGCAGCAGCCCGCGGACGCGCGGCATCCCATCATGATCCGGGTCGCCGACATGGATCACGTGGAGCTCGCAGCGATAGGCCAGCGCCAGACGCAGCGCATGTTCGAAGGCCGGCGTGCCTTCGGGGGACAGGTCCGTCAGATGGGCGATGGAACGGATCATGAGCAGGTCCATATAGCTGGCGACAGCTGGTTGGATATCACCGGTCTTGATCGTCTCCTAGCCTGGAAAAGCGCGACGCCGCGGCGCTGGTTATGCCGCCGTAATGAATCCGCAGTCTAGCGCGGCTTCTTCGCCTTTTTCATCGTCTTCGCCGGCCCGGTGCGCTGGAGTGCGGTCGCAAGCGCGAGGACGCCAGCGCGCGATTTCGGCGCGTCGGCGGCGGGATAGGCGGCGGTGACCCGCGCGCTCCAATAGCCATAGCTGACCGTCGACAGGCTCAGCTCATAGGGAACGCCATCGGCCAGCGCGGCGAAACGCCCCTGATAGCCCGATCCCGGCTGCATCTTCGGCGGATCGAACGGCCCCTCGCCCGCGGGCTTGAGATCGGTGAACTTGATGCTGCGGAAATAGGTGCCGATCAGCGACTTGATGCCGAGATAATGTTCCTTCGGCGTCATCCCCTCGATATGGATCAGCGCGATGCGCGCGACCACCGGCTTGCCCTCGATCTCCCGGCGATAGGCGATCACGACGTCATGTCCGGTCAGATCGAACGGCTCTTCATAGACGCGGGTGAAGCCCGCGAGCTCCTTGGGAAATTCGGTCTTGCTGGCTTCATGGACGAGCGTGTCGCCGCGCTTATATTTGAAGCCCTCGGGCACCTGCTCCCTGTCGGGCGCCGCGACGGCGATGGACGCTGGCACGGCGGTTGCGAAAAGGGCAGCAGTAACCGCGACGATCAGGCGCATCCGAATCTCCTCTGGGGCAACGATAACGCGCGTGCCGCAGCTTGTCGCTCCCGCTCTACCCGCTGACGAGGAGATCGCGAAAGCGCGATGGCTGCGACCGGAGATACTGATTGGGTGCCTTGACCTTCGCGCCGAGCTCGGCGGCAGCGTGCCAGGGCCAGCGCGGATCGTAGAGGATGGCGCGGGCGAGCGCGATCATATCCGCGTCGCCGGTGCCGACGATCGCCTCGGCCTGCTGAACATCGGTGATCAGGCCAACCGCAACCACCGGCATCGTCACCGCCGCCTTGACGGCGCGGGCAAGCGGCACCTGATAGCCCGGGCCCACCGGGATCGCCTGCGCCGGATGCAGCCCGCCGCTCGACACATGGATCACGTCGCAACCGCGCGCCTCCAGCGCCCGAGCGAACGCGATCGTCTGTTCGATATCCCAGCCGCCCTCGACCCAATCGGTCCCCGAGACACGGACGCTCACGGGGCGCTCGGCAGGGAATGCGGCGCGGACCGCATCGAAGATTTCAAGCGGGAAACGCATCCGGTTCTCGAGGCTGCCGCCATATTCATCGTCGCGCCGGTTCGATAGCGGCGACAGAAACTGATGGAGCAGATAGCCGTGCGCGCCGTGGATCTGGACCACGTCGATACCGAGCCGGGCCGCACGCCTTGCAGCCGCGACGAAAGCGTCGCGGACCCGCGACAGGCCGTCGCGGTCGAGTGCGACCGGCGCCGTCTCACTATCGGGCTGGAATGCGATCGCCGACGGCGCCACCGTCTGCCAGCCATGGGGATCGCTCGGGGCGATCTGAGCGCCACCCTTCCAGGGCAGTTCTGTCGAAGCCTTGCGCCCGGCATGCGCCAGCTGAATCGCGATCGGCATCGACGACCAGCGACGCACCGATTCGATGACCTTGCCCATCGCCGCCTCGGTCGCATCGTCATAGAGCCCGACATCGCCCCAGCTGATCCGCCCTTCCGGCAGCACCGCGCTCGCCTCGATCGTCAGCAGCGCCGCACCGGACATGGCGAGCTGCCCGAGATGCATCTGATGCCAGTCGGTCATACAGCCATCGATCGCCGAATATTGGCACATCGGCGCGATGACGATGCGATTGGACAGCTCGAGCCCGCCGATCGTGATGGGTTGAAATAGCCGGGGTTCGCTCATGATGTCTCCGCTGAACGTGTCGGGTGATCGGTCACCCTTCTACGCATGGAGACATATGTGGGGCGATGCCGCCATTTTCTCAATGCCGAACGCGCTACAGCCGATCCCGTTCGGAGATCCGCTGCTTCTGCTCGCGATACTGGCGCGCGAGATTCTCATAGGTCTCGCGAGCCTCATCATTCTCGGCCTCGACCGCGAGCGCCGTGCAGGCGCGAATGCGGTCGTCGAGATATTCCTCCAATATATGCCCTGTCATACGCTATCTCCTCCAGCGCCGCAGACACGCGCGGCTGGACCATGAAAGAAGCTTAGCGGAGGGGCGCTGAGGCCGTTCTGAACGACGTTGTCAGTCGCCGTTCATCCTGAGATCGGGCCGATGCGCGGGCAAAATCCTTGCTCGCGGACGGACTGTCGCTTTGCTAGCTTCCGGGTTCAGGGCGGCTGGGGGGCCAGATGATGAATAGCGAAAGCGCGCACGCCGCGATAGCAGCCGAGGAGGGTCAGCTCGATCGGGTGATCGGCGTCACCGGGGTTGCCTTACCGCCTTCAATGCGATCGTCGGCGCCGGGATTTTCGGGCTGCCGGCGCTGGTCGCGGCGATCCTGGGCCCGGCAGCGATCCTTGCCTATCTGGTGTGCATCGCGCTGGTCGGCCTGATCGGTCTCTGCTTCGCCGAAGCGGGCAGCCGGGTGCCGAGTTCAGGTGGGCCCTATGCCTATGCGCGTGCGGCGTTCGGGCCGACGCTGGCGGGCGTCACGGGAATGCTGCTGCTGATCGCAAACTCGGTCGCGTCCGGGGCGGCGCTGGCGCGGTTCCTGGCCGATACGGTCGGCACGATCTGGCCGGACATTGCCAGTCCGGGCGGGCGCACGGCCTTTCTTGCCGCGATCTATCTGACCTTCGCCACTATCAATATCCGCAGTGCACGATATGGCGCGGGGCTCACCACGGTGATGGCCTTCGTCAAGCTCGCGCCGCTGATCCTGCTCGTGGTCGCGGGCCTGGCGCTGATCAAGCCGGCTAACCTGCTCTGGCCTGCAATGCCGCCGATCACGGCGATCGGATCGGGCGCCATGCTGCTGTTCTTCGCGTTCATGGGGGTCGAGACCGGGCTTGGCACCGGCGGCGAGACGATCAACCCCGCGCGCACGATCCCGCGCGCCATCCTGCTCGCGCTCACTCTCGTCGCGGCGCTGTATATCGGCTTGCAGACGGTGGCGCAGGGCGTGCTCGGCGCGGCCTTGCCGACCGCGACGGCGCCGCTGGTCGAAACGGGCACCGCGATTTTCGGCGCATGGGGCACGCGGCTGTTGCTGATCACGACGATCCTGTCGGCAACGGGCTTTCTGGTCGCAGATCTGCTCGGTTCGCCACGCACCGCCTTCGCGCTCGCCGAACGCGGTCAGCTGCCGCGATGGATCGCCTGGGTCCATCCGCGCTACCACACGCCCGCCATCGCGATCGGCGGATATGCGGTGCTGAGCTTCGCGATGGCTGCATCGGGATCGTTCCGGCAGCTCGCGATCATGTCCAGTTCGGGCACGCTGATCGTCTATCTGATCTCGTGCCTTGCGGTGCTTCGCCTGCGCAAGCGCGGGATCGCTTTGGCAGGCAAGCCGTTTCGCGCGCCCGGCGGGGTCCTTGTGCCCATCGCAGCGGCGGCCATCATCGTCTGGCTGTTATCGACCCTGACCTGGCCCGAGCTCGCCACGACAGCCGGGCTCGCGATCGTTTCCGGCCTGACATACGGTCTGTTGCAACGGCGCGTGGCCGGCAAGCGTGATCGTCAGGCCGGGCAGTAAGCCCCGCTTGCCGCCCACGCCGCGAACAATTCGCCGAACTGCTTCTGCGTGCCCGGTACGGGCGTGCGATTGCCGCCCGGCTTCCAGCCCCAGCCGACCAGATCATCCTCGGCCATGTGATGGATCAACGCGGGCATATCCTTGCCACCGTTGCGCTTCGGATCCTTGATCTGGGCGCAGATCTGGCTGAGCGATTTGCCCTGCCAGGCCATCTCGATCGGGGCGAGCTGCCACTTCGGATTGCCGGGGACGTTCGCCGGATCGAAGTTCGCATCATGATGGCACGTCTGGCAGCGCAGGCCCGGTGCGCCCATGCCGCTGTCGCTGCGCACGACCCATGGCATGTGCGGGCGCATCGCATTGGTCTGGGTCGGGCGATCGCCCGCAGGGTGGCAGTTCATGCAGCGCGGATGCTGAATGACCTTGCCGACCTCGGCAAACAGCGCGAGCGAACGCGCCTTCGGATCCTTGATCGCGCTGAAATCCGCCAAGGGTTTCAGCGCCGTCGCCATTGCAGGCTTCGGCGCGGCATCGGGCGCGCTGACGGCAGCGGCGGCGATCGAAGCGGCGACGATGATCGTCGCGCCGCCGAGGAGAAGCCGGGCGCTCATGCCTTACGCACCATCGGCAGACGGCTCGGCCGTTGATGGCCCAGCGCGGCCATCGCATTGGCGACGGCCGGCGCCAGCGGCGGCACCCCCGGTTCCCCGATCCCCGTCGGTTTCTCGGTGGATTTGACGATCACGACCTCCACCTCCGGCATCTCGTTGATCCTGAGTGAACGATAATCGTTGAAGTTCGATACCGTCGGCAGGCCATCGACCAGCGGCACTTCGGCATAGAGCGCGTGGCCGAGTGCATAACCGACGCCGCCTTCGACCTGCGCCTTGATGACGTCGGGATTCACGGCGACGCCAAGATCGACCGCGCACCAGACCTTGTGCACCTTGGGCTCGCCATTGGCATCGATCGACACCTCGGCGATTTGCGCGACGAAGCTGTTGAAGCTTTCGACCACGGCGACGCCACGCGCACGGCCATTCTTCGCCTTCGATCCCGTCCAGTTCGCCAGCTCGGCCACCGCCTTCAGCACACCGGCAGCACGCGGGCTTTCCGCCATCATCTCGATCCGGCCTGCGACCGGATCCTTGCCGGCCTTCACCAGCAGCTGATCGACGAAACATTCGACCGCATAGCCGGTGTGGCTATGGCCAACCGAACGCCACCACAACACCGGCACCGCCGATTTGTCGACATGAACATCGCAGGAGAAGTCGGCAATCTCGTAGAGCAGTTTCGAAGCGCCCTCGGCCATCGTCGCATCCTTGCCGTCGGGGGCAGCAAATTTTTCGAACGGACCGCCGATCATGATGCTTTGCGCCATCAGCGTGCTGCTCCACGCCGCGATCTTGCCGTCCTTCACCGCACCCCTGAAACGGTGCACGGTCATTGGGCGATAATAGCCGCCACGGATGTCGTCGTCGCGGGTCCGGACGAGCTTGACGGGCGTGCCGAGCGGCATCGCTTTGGCCACCTCGGCGAGTTCGACAGCAAGTTCCGATACGGGCTGCGCACGACGGCCGAAGCTGCCGCCCGCGTAGAGCGTTTCGATCTCGACCTTGTCCATACCGATGCCAAGCACCTTGGCGATCGCGCCCTGATCGAACGTCTGGCCTTGCGATCCGAAACGCGCTTTCGCGGTGGTGCCATCCCAGATCAAGAAGCCGTCGAGCGGCTCCATCGGCGCATGCGCGAGATAGGGGAAGATGAATGCGGTTTCGACGACATCGCTACCGGCCGCCGCGAGCGCCTTCGCGGCATCGCCATGCGCCCCATGCGACAAGCCGGGCGTTTTCGTCTGTTCGAGCCAGGCGGCGATCATCTCTTCACTGCCACGTTTTTCGGCCTTGCTGTCGTCCCAGACGATGACGAGCGCCTTGCGGCCCTTGATCGCGGGCCACATGCCCTTGCCATAGACGGCGATACCGCTCGGCACCTGCTTGACGGCGACGACGCCCTTCACCTTGAGCGCGGCGGCGGCATCGAAGCTTTTCACCACACCCCCGAAACGCGGGCTGCGCGCGACCACGACGGTGAGCATGTCCGGTTCGGTGAGGTCGATCGTGAACTTGGCTTTGCCGGTCGATTTGGCCGCGCTGTCAAGCTTGGGAACGCCCTTGCTCCGGCCGATCAGGGCGAAGTCTTTCGGGTCTTTAAGCGCGACGTCGAGCGGCATGGGCAACTTCGCCGCCGCGCCCGCGAACTGGCCGAAGCCGGCGGTCCTGCTGCCCGCTGAGATAACGCCCTTCGAGACTCGCACCGTCTTCGGATCGACGCCCCATTCGGCAGCCGCCGCCTGCACCAGCAGCGCTCGCGCCATCGCGCCCGCGCGACGCATCTGATCGTAGCTGTTGGAAATTGCCGACGATCCCCCGGTGATCTGCGCACCGAGGCTCAGATTGGCATAAATTTTCGCATTGGCCGGTGCGCTGATCGCGCGGACCTGTGCCCAATCGGCGTCGAGCTCCTCGGCGGCAATCGTCGCGAGGCCCGTATAAGGGCCCTGCCCGAATTCGATATGCTTGGAAAGGATCGTCACGCTGTTATCGGCGGCGATTTGGATGAAGGCGTTGGGGTGGATCGGCGGCGGGCCCGCGCCTGCCGCCTGCGCCTGCACCTTTCCATTTGGGCCGCTGATCGGCAGCGCCATCCCGATCACGAGTGCGCCCGCGCCCTTCAGCGCGTCACGGCGGGAAACGCCCTTCGAAAAGATCATGTCATGTGCGCCCATCGGATCAGACCCCCAGGCTCTTGGCCGCGTCATGGATCGCGGCGCGGATGCGGACATAGGTGGCGCAGCGGCACAGGTTGCCGTTCATCGCCAGATCGATGTCGAGATCGGTGGGCTTCGGATTCTCGCGCAGCAACGCAACCGCGCTCATCACCTGACCGGACTGACAGTAACCGCATTGCGGCACGTCTCGCGCGATCCAGGCAGCCTGCACCGCCTTTGCCTCGGGCCCGTCAACCGCCTCGATGGTGGTGATCTCCCCGGTCACGGCGGAGATCGGGATCGAACAGGAGCGCAGCGGCTGGCCATCCATATGCACGGTGCAGGCCCCGCACATCGCGACGCCGCAGCCGAATTTCGTGCCCGTGAGTCCCAGATCATCGCGGATGACCCAGAGGAGTGGTGTGTCATCGACATCGACAGACTTGTCGATCCCATTGACCTTAAGCGAAAAAGCCATGCGCGGCCTCCAATGAGAGTGACAGGAGCATAAGCCGAAATGTGCCGCTGTCAGCAATGAATGTGGCGCCCGCGCGATAGACGGCTGGCGCGAGCATGATCGCCCCGGCATCTTATCCGCTCGTTATGCGCGCGATTCGCGGTTACGGTCCTGATGGGGGAGGACGTTGAGCATGATCTGGCACGATGAGCAAAGAGGGGACGGCATCGTCGCGTTGCCCGTCGGGCGGGTCGATGAATCGACAGCGCAGGATTTCACGATCGGGCTCGAGACGGGCGTCGATCGGGCAGCGGGAACGGGATCGAAGAAGCTGGTCGTCGACATGGCGGGCCTCGACTATATGTCGTCGCGCGGCTTGCGGTCGCTGACCCTCGCCAAGCGCAAGGCCGATGGGCTGGGAGTTTCGATCCTGCTGGCGGCGCCCAACGGCGTGATGCGCGAAATATTGGCGATCAGCCGCTACGACAAGATTTTCGCGGTCAGTGACAGTGTCGACGCTGCGCTGTAAGCGCTGATCACAGGACGATTTCGGGGGAATTTCGCGATGCTCGTTCGGTTTTGGGGAACACGCGGATCGCTCGCGGTCGCGCAGAAGGCCGATGCGGTCCGCCGGAAACTGGCGCGTGCGTTGGTGGCAGCGGGCGGGCGCAGTTTTGACGATGAAGCAGCGGCCGAGGCCTTCATCGACGGCGAACTCGATTTCGCCACGGCCGGCACCTATGGCGGGGCCACGACCTGTATCGAGATCGAGACCGGCGGCGCGCAAGGGGCTTTCATCGTCTGCGATCTGGGATCGGGCCTGCGTGAATTCGGCATCGACGCGTTCCGCCGCATGGCGGGCGGGCATCCGCGCATATTCCACGTCTTCATGTCGCACCTGCACTGGGATCATATCATGGGCTTCCCATTCTTCGGGCCGGCCTTCGATCCCGGATCGCAGATCGTGATTCATTCGGGCCATGCCGACGCCGAACAGGCGCTGCGGCGTCAGCAGGAGGAGATCAGCTTCCCGGTGCCGTTCGACTGGCTGCGCGCGAAGATCGAGTTCCGCATGCTCGTGCCCGGCGAAAGCTACCAGATCGGCGACGTCGACGTCGAGATCATGGCGCAGCATCATTCGCACGTCAGCTACGGCTATCGCTTCACCGATGCCGATGGAAAAGTCGCGGTGTTCAGCACCGACAGCGAGCACAAGATCGAGAAGATGGACGGCGAGGCCAATGTCGCCAGCTTCTTCCGCGATGCCGATCTGGTGATTTGCGATACGATGTATTCGCTGGCGGACAGCGTATCGATGAAAGAAGATTGGGGCCATTCGAGCAACATCGTCGCGATCGACCTGTGCCATGTGGCAAAGGCGAAGCGGCTCGCGCTGTTCCATCATGAGCCGACCTATAGCGACGAGGATCTCCAGCGACTGCATGCCGAGAGCATCCGCTATGAGGAACTGACCCGCGAGGAATCGCCGCTCGAGGTGCTGTGCGCATATGACGGACTCGAAATCACCGTCTGAGCCCGCTGCGGTGCGGGGCGCTGGCATCCCGCGCCGCGTCTGGCTGAGCGGCATCGGCGCGGCGCTGCTCGCGGCGCTGCTCAGCCTGGCGCTCGGCAATCTCATGAGCCGTCCCCTGTTCGACTGGTGGCAGCGGCTCAGCCCGCGCGATCTTTCGGCGAGCGACGTGCGCGTCGTGCTGATCGACAGCGAAAGCCTGGCGGCGCTCGGCCCCTGGCCATGGCCGCGCTATCATCTGGCGCGGCTGACCGAGGAGATCGCGTCGCATCATCCTGCCGCGATCGGCTTCGACATGACCTTTCCGGAACCTGACCGGATCAGGCCCGATATCTTCGCCGCTTTCTATCCCGAGCTGACCCCCGAAGCGGCGCGCGAAGTCCTCGCGCTCGAGCCGATGGATCGGCTGTTCGGCACTGTTGTCGGCCGTGCGCCGGTGGTGCTGGGCCGCGTTGGCATCACCGATGGCACAGACCCGGCATCGCTGCCGCTGGAGGCCATGATCAGCGGCACGCCGCCGCCGCACATCGCCACCTTCGCCAGCGCGATCGCGAATATCCCGGAGCTTGAAGGCGCGGCGCTCGGCCACGGCCTGCTCAACGGACCGCCAGACGATGACGGCGTGGTCAGGCGGGTGCCGATGCTGATGCGGGTGGGCGCACGGCCGATGCCGGGGCTCGCCGCCGATCTCGCCCGCGTCGCGAGCGGGCAGGATGCGATCGCGATGGCGCCGGGGCAGGTGTCGATCGGGGGGCAGACCATGCCGGTCGATGGCGCCGGCGCGATGGCGCTCCGCTTCGGCACGGTGTCGGCGGCGCATATCAGCTCGGCCGCCGATGTCCTGCGCCGCAATTTCCCCGCCAATGCCTTTGCCGGCAAGATCGTGTTGATCGGGCTGGCTGCCGAGGGCACCGCCGATGTGGTGGCAACCCCGATGAGCTCAACCGCCTTCGGCACATTGGTGCAGGCACAGGCGATCGATGCGATCCGGCGCGGCGGCTGGCTGGTTCGCCCGGCATGGGCGCCCCTGGCCGAATGGGGCAGTGCCGCGTTGCTTGCCGTGATGATGCTGCTCGCAATCCCGGCGCGGCGGCGAGGCATGTTGCTGCTCCCCGCCATAGGCCTGTGCGCGGTAGCGATCAGCGCCTGGCTCGCGTTCGATGGCGAATCCTGGCTCCTCGATCCGTTCCGCCCGCTGCTGGTGGCGGCAGGCGCGGCGCTCGGCACCTTCGCCGGGATCTTCGTCGAGGCGCGGCGCGAACGCGAGCGGCTGCGCGATACGCTGGTCCGTGAGCGCATCACTGCCGCCGCCAACGAAGGTGAGCTGCAGGCCGCCCGATCGATCCAGCTCGGCATGCTGCCGCGGCGCGCCGCGCTGGGCACGCTCGACCCGCGGATCGATATCGATGCGTTGCTCGAACCGGCCAAGTCGGTCGGCGGCGATTTCTTCGACGTCGTGCGGCTGAGCGACGACCTGATCTTCTTCGCGGTGGCGGACGTCACCGGCAAGGGCGTGCCCGCCGCGCTGTTCATGGCGCTCTCCAAGGCGCTGACCAAGAGCGTGTTCCTCCGCGACGCCAGCCGGATCGATGACGCGGCGATGCTGCTCAACGAGGAATTGTCGCGCGACAACAGCGAGGCGATGGGCGTGACGATGCTACTCGGCGTGCTCGACCTCACCACCGGCCGCACGGTATTGCTGAGCGCGGGGCACGAACACCCGTTCCTGATCCGCGGCGGCGCGGTCGAGGAACATGCGCTCGATGGCGGCCCGCCCTTCTGCCTGGTCGAATTCCCCTATCCCGCCGAACCGATGCAGCTCGCGCCGGGCGAAGCGCTGGTGCTGATCACCGACGGCGTCACCGAAGCGCAGAATGGCCAGGGCGAATTATTCGGCGCGGCGGCGGCGCGCGCCGCCGTCGTCAGCAACGCCGAGGGCAGCGCGACTGCGATCGTCGACGCGCTGCGCGATGCGGTGCGCACGTTCGAGGCGGGAACGGAGCCGACCGACGATCTGACCGTGATGGCGCTAAGATATCGCGGACCGGCGTGATGCAGCGCGACTAATGAGACCGTTCGTTCCGAGCGAAGTCGAGGGACGTGGGCTAGCGAAAACGTGTCCCGACGTCGCTCGTCACGAACGGTGATGTAATCACACCGGTCCTACCGAACCGTCACCTCGACCCGGCGGTTGGCGGCTTCGCGCACGCCATCGGCGGTCTGCACACGCAGCGAGCGTTCGCCGCGGCCGACGGCCGTCATCAGCTTGCGATCGATACCCTCGCCGGCAAGCGCATCGAGCACCTCTTCCGCGCGGCGTTGCGACAGCCGGTCATTATCGTCGTCGCTGCCCAGCGTATCGGTATAGCCGGTCACCTGCGCTTCGACACCCGGACGGCTGCGCACCTGCGCGCGGAGATATTCGAGCGACGGCAACGATTCCGGGGTGAGCTGGGTGGTGCCTTCCTTGAAATAGAGCGTCAGCCGGATTGGTGGCGGCGGCAGCGAATCGATCAGCCCGCGTTCGGCCGGGCTCGCCGCATAGGCACGCGTCGTCGGCTTGCCGCCGCCGATGCTGGTGCGGCTGTCGGTTTGCGATACCACTGTTTCGCCGCCCTTTTCATCGAGCACCGCAACCGCGCCATGCGCGCCATTTTCGCTGGGAAGGAGTACCAGATGATTGGTTGCGCAGCCGGCCAGCAACGCCAGCCCGCAGACCGGCAGAAGCCTCCGCAGCTTCACTTGCCGACCTCGACGATGAAGCGCGTGCCACGCACGCCGAGCAGTGAGGTGGGCGTGCGCACCTTCATCGCGTCCTTGCCCGACTTGGCGATCTGCCCCGACACCACGGCCAGCGAACCGCGATTGACTGAGGTTTCGAACGTGCCGGTCTGGCGCGTGCGATCGTAATCATAGCGGGTGAGCGCCACCCGGCTGTTCGGGCCTACCGCGAAGCGCGTGTCGTCAATGAAGGTCAGGCTGATCTGACCGTCCTTGCCGGTGACCAGCACATCGCCGGACTGGAGCTGGACGCCGGGAGCCGTTGGCACCTTCTCCTTGCCGCGTTCGATCGCGGCCATGCCGACGCTCCGCTTGATCCGACCGATCTCGGCGGCCAGCGCTGGCTGCGATGCGACGACCGTTGCCATCAGCACCATGATTATTTTACGCATCACGCAACATCCCCTTTTACCCAACATATGGCATAGCCTACGCCATGAGCGCTGCCGAATCCAATCTCCACCGTCTCGATGGGCCGGACGCCGTCCATCAGGCCGTGACGATAGCGCGCGCTTTCGGCGAGAGCCATGCGCTGCGATCCGATGGCGCGGTGCGGCTGGCGATCCTGATCGAGGAGCTGGTGTATAATCTGATCGATCATGGCGGCCCGTCCGTCGGGGATGATATCCGGCTTGGCCTGCTGCGCGAGACCTTTGCGGTGCGGATCTATCTGGTCGACAGGGGCACGCCGTTCGACCCCCGCGCAGCACCCGACGATGCCGCCATTCCCGATCGCGGCGGCGGCGCCGGCCTCGCGCTCGTGCGTGCCTGGGCCGAGATCGTGGATTATCGGTCTGCCGACGGCAGCAACCGGCTGGAACTGATATTGCCCCTGAACCCGATCGACGAGAGCTAGGCCATGACCCCCGACGCGAAATCGCCATCGCAACTGATCGACGAGCGGATTGCCGAACTCGGCGACTGGCGCGGCGATACGCTCGCCCGCGTCCGCGCGCTGATCAAGACGGCCGATCCCGACGTGGTCGAGGAATGGAAATGGCGCGGGGTGCCGACCTGGTATCATGATGGCGGCATCATCTGCACCGGCGAGACCTACAAGAAGGTCGTGAAGCTGACCTTCGCCAAGGGCGCGTCGATCGATGATCCGGCGAAGCTGTTCAACGCCGGCCTGGAGGGCAATGCGCGCCGCGCGATCGATATCGCCGAAGGCGAGACGATCGATGAGGAGGCGTTCAAGGCGCTGGTTCGGGCGGCTGCAGCGGCGATAAAGCCGAAGCGCGCGCCGCGCTAGTCAGGCGCGCGCTCTCGCGCGCCACCCGAATCGTCCACGCCCGCCCCATCTCGTCATGCCAGCGGACGCTGGTATCTCGGGAGGCTCCTGCCGTGACCTCGCCTCGGCGCCTCTGAAATCCCAGCGTGCGCTGGGGTGACGAAGTTGGGGTAGCGCTCGAACCGCTCAGGCTACTTCCCGGCCAGTTCTTCCTTGAACGCCTCAAGGCTCAGCGGCCGGCCCAGGAAATCCTTGATCAACACATTGGCGTCGAGCGACCCGCCTGGCTCCAGCACCAGCTTGCGATATTGCATCGCCGTCGCCTTGTCGCGGATACCGCTGGTCTTGAAGCGGGTGAACAGATCGAGCGCGATCGCCTTCGACCAGACATAGGTGTAATAGATCGCCGAATAGCCATCGAGATGCCCGAAGCTGGCATAGGCATGCGCGGCCGGCACCACCGGGAACAGCGAGTAGCGCGCGATCTGCGCGTCATATTGGGTCTTCAGGTCGAAATCTGGCGCGCGATTATAATAGTTGAGCGAGACGGCGGCATAGGCCAGCTGCCCCTTCGAAGCGATCGCCTCACCGAAGCGGCGCCCGGCATTCATCTTCTTCACCAGATCTTCCGGGATCGGTTCGCCCTTCGCGTCCGAGGCGAAGCTCTTCAGCGTGTCATAGTTCCAGGCCCATTCTTCGAGCAGTTGCGATGGTGCCTCGATGAAATCCCATTGCAGATTGCCCATCGACTGCACGCTGTAGGTCTGCTTGCCCGAATAGAGGCTGTGGATCAGATGCCCGAATTCGTGGAGGAAGGTGGTGACGTCGTCATGATCCATCGGCCCATCGGCGGGGAAGTTGCAGATCAGCGCGCCGACCGGCACCTGCTCGCCAGTCACGCCGGTGCGGATCGGGAACTGCGCGGCGTGGTTGAACTTGCCCTTGCGCGGATGCATGTCGAGATAGAAGCGGCCGACCAGCTTGCCCTGATCATATAGCTCCCAGGCGCTGACGCTCTTGTCCCACACCGGCGTGTTCCACGGCCGGATATCGGCGCCGAACAGATCGCCGACCAGTTTGAAGATGCCCGCCCGCGCCTTGTCATAAGTGAAATATTGGCGGATCACCTCGGCATCGACGGCATATTTCTGCTTGCGCAGCAGGTTCTGCATATAGCTGTTGTCCCAGCCCTCGAGACGGTCGATCGTCGGATCGACCGTCTTGGCGAAGGCGAACAGCTCGTCATAATCCTTGGCCGCACCGGGCTTGGCGGCGACATTGACGTCGTCGAGGAAGGCTGCGGCGCGCGCCGGATTGCCGATCATCTTGTCGGCGGTGACCAGCGTCGCATAATCGGGGAAGCCGAGCAGCGTCGCGAGCTCGTAGCGCTTCTGCAGCAAGGTCTTGAGCACGGCTTCGTTTGCCGGATAGCCGCGATTGCGGAAAGCGGTCGACACTTTCTCGCGCGTCGCGCGGATCGATGCGAAATCGAGGATCGGGAAGATATCGGGATAATCGAAGGTGATGTGGACGAGGCCATCGGTACCGGGCTTGTGCGCGTCGATATAATCCTGCGGCAGGCCCTTGAGCTCTTCGGGCTTGAGCGGGACATCGCCCTTGTCGTCGCGGATATTCTTGGCGAAGAGCAGGCCGGTCTCGACGATCTCCTTCTGCAGCTGCGTCACCTTCGCCCGCGTTGCCGCATCCTTGTCGACACCCGACAGACGATAGCCGATCAGCTGCTTGTTGAGCGTGAACGCGGTCTTCGCATCGAGCCCCTTGGCCGGGATCGCGGACAGCCGGTCATATATCGGCCGCGACAGCGAGACGCTCGTGCCGAAAGCCGCCAGTTTCTGCACGCAGCCCTCGGCCGCGGCGCGCACCGCATCGTCGGGGTTGGTTTCCGATATCAGATACATCTCGCTGCTGCCGTCGGACAGGATCAGCGCCAGTTGATCGAAGGCGACGAAATCGCCGGCGATGCTCGCCTTGCCCGTATGCGCTTCCAGCGCCGCCTTGGCGCGCGTCGCCAGCGCCAGCGTATCGGCGCAGCGCGCTTCGATCGCGGGGGTGGTGCTCACCTTCAGCGGCAGCGGATCGAGCAGCGCGTGGACGTCTGCCAGGCTCGGCGCGACGACGGGCGCGGCAAAGGCGGTTCCGCTCGCGAGAATGGCAAGCAGCGGCAGGCGGGAAAGAACGGACATGGCAACCCCTGAATGGTGATGAGGCGAGAGTGACAAAGCGGCGAGCGGCGCGCAAGGTTTTGCGCGAAACAGGCCTCTTGTGGTGTCCTGCCATCCACGCCATTCTCGCCTGGGCGCGGGAGGGGAACGATGCGACATCATCCTGGGGAGCGATGATCGGGGTCAGATCGATCCTGCTGATATGCATTGGGGGCGTGATCGGCGCGCTGGGCAGCAGCGCCTGGCGCCTGACGCCTTCGCACGACGAAAGCGAACCGCCCATCGTGGTGGAGGCGGCAAAAGCGCCCGCCAGAAGCCCGGCCACACCGGGGATGACCTCCATTACGACAGCAGAGGAAAACTGGGCGAAGGTTGAAGCGGATCTGCTCCGGCAATATCCCGGCATCCTCGATCGGCAGGGCGATACGCTCATCATCCACGGCGAAGCGCGCGACCGCCGATATACCAACAAGAGCTGTGACGACGAGGCGGGAGAGATCAACGAGTGCGTCACCTATTATGCCGCCGCGCAGTTCGCCGTTGGCCGGATCATTGGCGTTCGCGCCCTATATAATGAGGGCGCCGACTATCGGCTGATCGATCGTGACGCCGGCACCGAACTGGCGGTGGCGGGCGAACCGCAGCTTTCGCCCGACGGGCATTTCCTCGCTGCGGGCGGCCAATATGGTTATGGCGAAGGCGGCGATCCCTATGGCCTCTCCATCATCGCCATCGATGGTCCGCTCCGCCGCATCTTCTATCGCCCGGAGCAAAAGATGCCGTGGGTCGAGAATCTGAACTGGGAGAACAAGGACTGCCTCAGCTTGCTCGCGGGCGTGGCGGGCTCCACTCCGGATCCGGGATATTCCCAGATCGGGCACCGTACGTTCAACGTGCTCCGGCGTAACGGCATGTGGCAACTGAAGGCGGTAGACGGCGATCTGTGCGCCTGACGAAGACGACTCGGATATGATTGGCGATGCTCAGATCCGCGACCTGGCTCAGTGCTTCACTGTGCCTGGCCGGGGTGGCACCCGCTTCGTACCGGGAAAACGGACTGACGCGATCGTCGCGGGCATTTTGATGACGATGCGGTTGGCGGCTGCGTCCACACGCCGCATTGTCTGATCCAGTTCTATCGGTCGGGCATCGCTGCGATGACGGGCGCCAAGATATGCCCCTCCGCCAAGGCCCAGAATCTCGGAGCAGAACCGCTCTATGATCATCGATCCTGTTCTGCCGCCAGCTGAACGATTATCTGACCTTGCCGGAGCGCCCTGTTCTGCCCCATCGTCGCGCGGCGCGGTTTCGATTATTGCGGGGTAAGCATGGGTTTTCGTCTGGTCTCATCGGCGGCCGTCGCGCTCGCCCTGCTCTCCGCCACCGCACAGGCGCAGGAGGCGAAGAAGCCAGACACTGCCGCCAAGCCCGACGCCAGCGCCGATCCCTATAAGGACAGCACCGCCCTTACCGGCCTGCTCCCTGTCCATATCGACAAGAAGGCCGGCCGCGTCCTCCTCACCCTGCCCCCGCCTGCCGATGACGGCATCTCCGCTCGCTATCTCTACACGCCGTCGCTGCGCACCGGCCTCGGCTCTGCGCCGACCTTCCTCGATCGCGGGCGGATCGGCGATACGCAGATGCTGGCCTTCCGCCGCATCGGCAAGAAGATCGCGATCCTGTTCGAAAATCCGCGCTTCCGCCTCGCCGGCAAGGAAGGCGGCAGCATCAATCCCGATTTCGCGACCTCGATCGTCTGGATGGGCGATATCGCGAGGACGCTGCCCGACGGATCGATGGTGATCGACATCGCCCCATTCCTCGCCGCTGACGCGCTCGGCATCGCCCGAGCGCTCGGGCAGGAGGACGATGCGATGGGCGTAGGCGGATCGGCGCAGGGCGCGGGCAAGGGCTTCAAGATCGACGAGAAGCTCAGCGCCGCCGACGCGGGCTCGGCTAAGCTCTTCCCCGAAAATTTCGAGATCGACGCCGTCCAGACCTACACATCGGACAAGCCCGGCGACGAGGTACAGAATATCGCGCCCGATCCCCGCCGCGTCTCCTTCACCGTCCATCACAGCTTCGTGGCGCTGCCAGCACCCGGCTTCGTGCCGCGCGCGTTCGACAACCGCATCGGCGGCTTCTCAAGCCAGGTCGTCGATTATGGCGCGCCACTCGGGCAGGATGTGGTGCGCGATTTCGCCAATCGCTTCCGGCTGGAGAAGACCGATCCGGGCGCAGCGCGCTCGCCCGTCAAGAAGCCGATCATCTTCTATGTCGATCGCGCCGCGCCCGAGCCGATCCGTTCGGCGCTGATCGAGGGCATCAACTGGTGGAGCCAGGCGTTCGACGTCGCCGGCTATATCGGCGCGTTCGAGGCCCGCGTGCTGCCCGAAGGCGCCGATCCGCTCGACGTGCGCTACAACATGGTCAACTGGGTCGATCGCGCGACGCGCGGCTGGTCCTATGGCCAGGAGATCGTCGATCCGCGCACCGGCGAGATCGTCAAGGGCATGGTCGTGCTCGGCTCCGAGCGCGCGCGGCAGGATATCCAGATCTTCCAGGGCCTCGTCGGCACCGCAGGCACAGGACAGGGCGGTCCCAACGATCCGGTGCAGGTCGCGCTCGCGCGGCTGCGCCAGCTCGGCGCGCATGAGGTCGGCCACTCGCTCGGCTTCGCGCATAATTTCGCGGCGAGCACACAGGATCGCGCCTCGGTGATGGACTATCCCGCGCCGCGCATCGGGCTGGTAGATGGCAAGCCCGATCTCAGCGATGCCTATGGCAAGGGCATCGGCGCATGGGATATGGCGACGGTCGACTGGCTCTATGGCGAGCCTGGTTCGCAAACGGCGATCGACGCCAAGGCTGCGGCGGCGACCGCCAAACTTCGCTTCACCCAGGACGACAACGCCCGCAGCCCCACGACCGCACAGCCCTGGGCCGGGCTCTGGGACGACGGCCCCGATCCGACCGCCGAACTCAACCGGCTGATGACGGTGCGGAGGATCGCGATCGATCGCTTCGGCCTCGCCAATCTGACGGCGGGCGAGCCGGTCGCCCATCTGCGCCGCCGCTTCGTGCCGATCTACCTGCTCCACCGCTATGAGATGGTCGCGACCGCCAAGGCGATCGGCGGGGTCGATTTCACCTATGCCAATGCGGGCGATGGGCGTGATGCGTCGCTGCCCGTCCCAGCCGCACAGCAACGTGCGGCAATCTCGGCAATGCTCGACACGATCTCGCCAGACGCGTTGCGCGTGCCCGCCGGCGTGCTCCCGCTGCTGTCGTCCCCCCGCAACGGCAGCGACAATCGCCAGTTCGACATCGAGCTGTTCCAGACCGCCGGCGGGCCGGTGTTCGACCCGCTGGTTGCCGCCGACGTCGCGACGCAGATGGCGCTCGGTACTCTGCTCGCGCCGAGCCGCCTTGCGCGGATGGAGTTGCAGCACCTCGCCGATGCGGCCCAGCCGGGCGTTTCGGAACTGCTCGACGCGATCGCCGCGCGCGCTTTGCCCCCGCGCACCGATGCGCTCCAGCGCCGCATCGCCTATCGCGCGATCGTCACGATGGCGCAGACCGCCGCGAACAAGGCAACCGCCCCCGAGATCGCGGCGCTGCTCGGCGATCGGGTGCACGAGATCGCATTGGGGCTGGCGAAGCGTCGCGGCGATCCGGCGGAGAAAGCGTGGAGCGCGCAATTGTCGCGCCAGCTGCTCGACCCGCAAAGCCTGGAAAAGCTGCTGGCCGATCGCCCGCGCACGATGGATGTGCCGCCGGGCGATCCGATCGGCGCCGAGAGCGAGTGGATGGGGGATTTCTAACCTGCCGTCTTCAACACGGCCAAGTTTGCAGATCCGCGCCCGTCACGCAGCGGGTGCACAGCACGCGCGCCACGCGACGGTGGGACCGGATCTGGCATCGGCACGCGGCTGCGCCAGATCGATCGAAGATCAACGGCGATAGCGGTTATTGTAACGGCTGTCGTAACGGCGGCTATTATGCCCGCGATATTTGCGGTGATGGCCCTTGTCGAGCGTGTTGATGATTGATAATCCTCAGGAAGCTAATTCAAATTAGTAACCGTCGGCAGGCCGGAACGTTCCATCGGTCGTCACGCAACCACACCTCCCTCGCGACGTTGTATCTCCACCAGTTTCAAAAGGAGAAGATGATGACGGATACACGCGAGCTCAAAAAGCATCTCTGGAAAAAGATGAGCGAAGGCCCTTTCGTCATGGTCGGGCTGACCGGCGCCGGCGAGCATAGCGCGCCACTGACGGCGCAGCTCGACAAGGATCAGGTCGACACGCTGTACTTCTTCATCGGCAAGGACAACCGCCTCGCCAAGGGTGGCGAAGCGATGGTGCAGTTCGTGTCGAAAGGGCAGGATTATTTCGCCTGCCTCGCGGGCCGCGCGCAGATCACGAACGACCGCGCTATGATCGACAAGCTCTGGTCCAACCCGGTCGAGGCCTGGTTCCCCGGCGGCAAGACCGATCCCAATCTCGCGCTGCTGCGCTTCGACATCGACAGCGCGGAGCTGTGGGAAGCGGACATGTCGATCAAGGGCAAGCTCAAGCTGCTGTTCGGCGGCGAGATCAAGCCACAGGAAGCGGGCAGCCACGCGGTTGTCGAGTCGACGGCGGTCTGATGCCGCTTATTCTCCCCGGCAAACTCGGGGAGAATTAAATCCGGTTCGACGGAACCTTTGGTGCCCATGTGAGTTTCGCGTGGGTGCCGTATTGCGTCCGGGCGCCGGGGAATTCCCAGAAATGTCGCGTTTTCAGCCTGCGGAATCCTGATGGCTACCGTTCTTATCGTTGAAGACGAGCCATTCATCCGCGAGACCGCCGAGTGGACGATCGAGGATCTCGGCCACGCAATCTTGAGCGCCGAAGATTTGGGCGGCGCGCTGAACCATTTTTCGGCCGACGGCAAAATCGATGCGCTGTTCGTCGATATCCGCCTGGATACGCTGGCGGAAGGCGGATATGACGTCGCCAATCGGGGCATGGCGATACAGCCCGGCATGCGGGTACTCTACACCTCGGGAACGCCGCTCAACACCGATATGACCGATCTGTTCGTCGGGGGTGGACAGTTCATCCAGAAGCCCTATTCCCCTGAACAGCTCGAATATTCGCTCGGCGAACTTCTTCGCTGACGGCCGGATTCAACCCGAGGACATCGACACGGACAATCCCCTCGCGCCCGATCAGGCCGACGCACTTCAGAGCGCGATCTTCAACAGCGCCAATTTTTCCAGCATCGCCACCGACGCCAAGGGCGTGATCCAGATCTTCAACGTCGGCGCCGAACGCATGCTCGGCTACACCGCGGCAGAGGTGATCAACACGATCACGCCGGCCGATATTTCCGATCCGCAGGAGCTGATTTCGCGCGCGCGCACGCTGAGCCTGGAGCTGGCGACGCCGATCGAACCGGGCTTCGAGGCGCTGGTGTTCAAGGCCTCGCGCGGGATCGAGGACATTTACGAGCTGACCTATATCCGCAAGGACGGCAGCCGCTTTCCGGCGGTCGTCTCGGTGACGGCGCTGCGCGATGCTGGGGGAAGCGTGATCGGCTATCTGCTGATCGGCACCGACAATACCGCGCGCAAGGCGGCGGAGGATGCGCTGCTGCAGGCAGGGGCGCTGCAGAGCGCGATCTTCAACAGCGCCAATTTCTCCAGCATCGCGACCGATGCGAAGGGCGTGATTCAGATCTTCAACGTCGGTGCGGAAAAGATGCTCGGCTATGCGGCGGCGGATGTGATGAACCGGATCACGCCGGCGGACATCTCCGACCCGCAGGAACTTATCGAACGCGCGCTGGCCCTGAGCGCCGAGTTCGCCAGCGCGATCACGCCGGGCTTCGAAGCGCTCGTCTTCAAGGCATCTCGCGGCATCGAGGACATTTATGAGCTGACCTATATCCGCAAGGACGGCAGCCGTTTTCCAGCCGTCGTCTCGGTGACGGCGCTGCGCGATGCGGCGGGTGGGGTGATCGGCTATCTGCTGATCGGTACCGACAATACCGCGCGCAGACTGGTCGAGGAGCAGCAGCGGCAATCGGATCAGCGCCTGCGCGATCAGCAATTCTACACGCGTTCGTTGATCGAGGCGAATGTCGATGCGCTGATGACGATCGATCCCGCCGGCATCATCACCGACGTCAACAAGCAGACCGAGGCGCTGACCGGATGCACCCGCGACGAGCTGATCGGAGCGCCGTTCAAGGACTGTTTCACCGACCCCGATCGCGCCGAGGCCGGCATCAAGCGCGTGCTCGCCGAGAAATCGGTCGTCGACTATGAGCTGACGGCGCGCGCACGCGACGGCACGCAGACGGTAGTCTCCTATAACGCCACCACCTTCTACGATCGCGGCCGCACCCTGCAGGGCGTGTTCGCCGCTGCCCGCGACGTCACCGAACGCAAGCGCTTCGAACTCGAATTGCAGCTCGCCAAGGCGGCCGCCGAAAGCGCCAGCAGCACCAAATCCGATTTCCTCGCCAGCATGAGCCATGAGATCCGAACGCCGATGAATGCGATCATGGGGATCGCCGATCTGCTGGCCAAGACGGTGCTGACCGCGGAGCAGGACAAATATGTCCAGATCTTCCGTCGCTCCGGCGACAATCTGCTCAACCTGATCAACGACATCCTCGATCTGTCGAAGGTCGAGGCGTCGCAGCTCGATCTCGAACGCACCGGCTTCTCGCTGAGCGATCACCTCGAAAAGGTGATCGAGATGATCGCGCCGCGCGCGCAGGAAAAGGCGCTGACCTTGACCTGCGAGATCGCGGACGACGTCAGCAATGATCTGATCGGCGATCCGACCCGGCTGCGGCAGGTGCTGCTCAACCTGCTCGGCAACGCGATCAAGTTCACGCCCTCGGGCAGCGTGTCGCTGAAGGTCGAGCGCGACCGCGAAACCGCCATGCCGACCGCGCTGCGCTTCATCGTGTCGGATACCGGCATCGGCATCCCGGCCGAGAAGCTGGGCCAGGTGTTCGAACGCTTCACCCAGGCGGATTCATCGACCACACGACGGTTCGGCGGATCGGGGCTGGGCCTCACCATATCGCGCCGGCTGGTCGAGCTGATGGGCGGTCGCATCTGGGTCGAAAGCCAGATCGATAAGGGCAGCACCTTCGGTTTCGTGGTCCCCTTCGAACTGTGGAAAGCCATCCGGCCGGTGGTAGCGCCCGAGGACATGGCGCCCGAACTGCCGCTGCCGCCGATGCACATCCTCCTTGCCGAGGATTCGCCCGACAATACCATCATCGCGCTGGCTTATCTCGAGGATACGTTGTGCGAGGTGGATGTCGCGGAGACGGGCGCGATCGCGCTGCAGAAGTTCATGACGCACAGCTATGATCTGGTCCTGATGGACCGGCAGATGCCGATCATGGACGGGCTGGCGGCGACGCGCACGATCCGGGCCTGGGAATTGGCGAATAGCCGGCCGCCGACGCCGATCATTGCGCTGACGGCATCAGCGCTGAAGGGCGATCGCGAGACCTGCCTGGCCGCTGGCTGCACCGCCTATCTGACCAAGCCGATCAGACAGCATGTCCTGTTGCAGGCGATCCGCGACTATGCGGTCGTCGCCGTGCCGCCTGCCGGCGGAGAACCGCAAGGCCTGTCCCGTGCGGAGCGGCGCATGATCGAGCGAACGCCCGCCTATCTGCAGAATTGCCGCGACAATATCGCCGTGATGGGCGCTGCGCTCGACCGGCACGACTTCGCCGCCGTATCGATCCTCGGCCATAATCTGCGCGGCTCCGGCGGCGCGTTCGGGTTTCAGGCGATCACCGATATCGGCGCAGGTCTGGAGCAGGCGGCCGAAAGCGGCGACGGCGCGGCATCGCGCAAATGGGTCAGCGAACTATCCCGCTGTCTGGAGCGTATCGAGACGGTGTAAGCTTCGCGCTGGTCGCCGGCAGCGCCGCGCCGCTGCCGCAGCGCCATGCAAGGACGCAAAGGGCAAGTTCATCAAATGCCCGCCCCGCCAAGGTCGCGCCGAAGCGCTGCCCGTTCTTATCGGCGAGCCGCCTAGAAAGCTTCGAGCCGGGTCGTTCCGCTCAGATCGTTTTTCTTGGCCTTTTCGCGGATAAGCCTTTCGAGGCTTGACGATACCGCCGAGACCGAGCCGACCGGATCGGCCTTGGGGTTCTCCACGCCGAATGCCGCGAAATCGGCGATGGAGAGCAGGAACTTGCTGATGTCATCGCCGACCATCGCGTTGAACGCGATGTTGCGCTTCTCGATCGTCGCGGTGCTGGCGTCGATCTCTACGATGGTTTCATCACTCATGGCCCGGTCCTGTCTGCGTGCGATATCCGGGCGCGCGCTCGCAAAGACGCAAGCGTGCCGAAGATCTGGAAATGCTGAAGCTATAGCGCGCCCTTAGCGGCAAACACCGTTTTCGGGAAGCGTAATCACCAAGAAATCAGAAGCGCTGTGACGCCTTGATCCCGAACTGCTGTGGCTTGATCGGATAGACCCGCGCGAAAGGTCCGCAATAGATCGGCGCGCAGAAGGTGTTACGGCTGAGTTCGCCGCGCTTGTCGAGAATGTTCTGGATGAACAGCTCGATCGTCCAGCTGTCCTTCTTGACCCCCGTCGCGGCGTCGACCGTCCAGAAGCCCGGCGAGTCCCCGATCAGGCCGCCTTCGACGACGCCGAGATAATTGCGCGTCCCGCTCTGATGGTTCACGCTGGCCTGGAAATAGGGTTTGTACATGTCGAAATCGAAATCATAGCGCGCCGTCGCGCTGCCTTTGAACCTGGGCTGGATCGGCAGACGCGTACCCTTTGGCGCGGCGAAGACGCCGGTGGTGCAATCCGAATTGCCCGTCGGCCCGATCTGGCAGAAATTGGTCCTGAGCTTGGCGTCGTTATACGCCGCCGATCCCGACAGAGTGAGGCCTTCATTGGTGAAGGAGAAGTCGATCTCCGCCCCCTTCACCCGTGCGTCGCCCGCGTTATAGACGTTGGTCACGCCCGCCGATCCGACCGGCGACAGCGCATATTGCAGCTTGTTCCAATCCTGCAGATAGACCGCACCGTTGAAGCGGAAGGCGCGATCGAGCCAGCTCGTCTTGAAGCCCAGTTCGTAATTGTCGATCGTGTCGGGATCATAGGGGTTGATGCCGACGCGGCGGTTGTTGCCGCCCGGACGGAAGCCCGTCGAATAAGTCGCATAGACCATCTTGTCCGGCGTCGCCTGCCAGGTGAGCGTTAGCTTGTGCGTCTCGCCGCTGTCCTTGGCCTTCTTGCCGATGGTGATGCACTTGCCGGGGGTGATCGGAACCGCGCATCCGGCGCCCGCAGCATTCGACTGGAAGCCCGAGAAGCCGTCGAGCGTATTGCGATATTTGAAGCCGCGGATGCCTGCCGTCAGGCTGACCTCCGGCGTGATCTCGAACGTTCCCTGCGCAAAGGCGGCATAATCGCGCGCGACGATATGGGTGTCTGTGTAGAAGATATTGTCGCCGATCACCGCCAGGCTGCCCGGAATCGCGCCGAGGCCGGGGATCAGATATTCGGCAATATTATGATTGGCCTGACGCTGGAAGAACAGGCCGGCGGTGAAGCGAAAGCGGTTCTCGGCAGGCGAGCTGATGCGCAGTTCGTGGGTCTGCTTGGTGATCGCCTGATGGTTGTGAAAATTCTGCGTCGGATCGAGGAAGCCGCCCGATGCCGTCGGGAAATAGGTGTAATAGCTGACATTGTCGTAATAGACCGTGTAGTAGCTGTAATCCTGCACGATATCGAGCGAGCGCTGCAGATAACCGCCCGAATAGGTGATGTCGAAATCGGAAACCTTGCCCTCGATCGTCAGCGCCGCCTGGTACCATTTATCGGTGGTGCCCTCTGCGGTAAAATCATGCACCTGCAGGTCGCCGGCCTTCGGATCGTAGAGGAAGCTGCCTTTGGTCTTGAGATGCTGGGCGACCACGGCAGGCGTCACCGTCCAGTTGTCGTCGAGTTCGATGCCGAGCGCGAGGCGACCGCCGAAATCGTCTGAGGTGTTGAAGTTCTTCTTCACGAACTTGCTGTTGTTGACCGTCAAATTGGTCGTCGGGTCGGCGTCGGACAGCGTATAGGTGCGGCTCGCCAAAGTGTTGTCGATGAAGCCACCGCCGCGCTGATAATAACCCATCGCGCGGACAGCGACCATGTCGGTCAGCGGCACATTGACAAAGCCCTCGGCAACACCGCCGAAGCCGCCCTCGCCGAACTTGTTGCCCTGCAGATCGATGCCGCCTTCGAATTTCGACGGATCGGGCTTGTTGGTAATGATGCGCAACGTGCCCGACAGCGAGCTGGCGCCGAAGAGCGTGCCCTGCGGCCCCGACAACGCCTCGACACGGGCAATGTCATAGGCATGGACATCGAGCAGCGCGCCGATCGTGGTGACCGGGATTTCGTCGAGATAGACGCCCGATGTCGGCAGCGCGCCCCCGGCAAGCCCGTCACCGCCGGAGGCGATGCCACGGAAGAACAACTGACTCTGCCCCGGGCCAAACGACTGATAGCTGACCGAGGGCAGCAGCTTGGCATAATCATCGAAGCCCTTCACCTGCCGCTGATCGAGCGTGACCGCCCCCAGCGCCTGCATGCTGATCGGTACCTTCTGGATCGACTCGCTGCGCTTTTGCGCGGTGACGACGATATCGCCATCGGTTACGGCATCGGCCTCGGGCACCGACTGCGCATGTGCAGCACCGGGCACGAGCATGGTTGAGGCGAGCAGAGCGCCGAGGAAAGTGCGGCTGTTTCTGATATGTAGCGCCATTGGACCCACCCGTTTGACAATGATATCAGCAGTTCCTCACGAATTTTGCTGCGACGCAAGGTGAGGTGGGCGGGGTGTGATGTCGTTGGTCGATTAGTTGCCGCTTTGTGTCGAAATTGTCACAGGCCGCGCTGCGGTCAGATCTTGTCGTTGATCTGGCGACCGGCGTGATGTTGGTGAAGTTGGGAACGTCGCCGAAGACTTCGGCGGCGAACGGGCCGCCCATGGCGCCGCCGATCGCCTCCATCGAACTGAAATGGAGCAGTGCTACGACAAGGAAAGCAGGCTTTGCCATCGGCGGTTGGTGCAGGCCGATAGGCCTCTGCCGCTGTCAGTCCGGCATCGGTCCATCTTTGCCGGACGAGCGGAATATGCTTTTCGGCATAATATTCGTAGTCGAAAGTTGCGCCCTCACTGTAGGGGTAGGTGACGCTGACAACGGGCATCCTGGTTCCTTTCAATGAAAGCCGCGTTGCACGCGGTTTTCCGGAAAGCTGCCACGGGACATCGGCGGCCGCAATCGTGGATCGGCCGCGCTCACCGGCCCGGCCGACCATTGACACGAATGAAGTCGAGCATATCGCCGATCACCGCGAAATCCATCTGCGCGGGCCGCCGGTAGCGCAGGCAGCTCTGGCCGCGATCGATCCCCGCCAGCGCGTTGCCCATACTCGCGATAGCCGTGCCGCCGACATAGAGCGCGATATAGGCCTTCTGGCTGTTGAAGCTCACCAGCGCGTCGCTGCCCGGCGGGCCATAGCCGGGCATGCCCCATTGCATCCGTTCCTCCCAGCCGGGGAGGTGGGCGCGGCATGTTTCGCGCAGTCGCATGAGCGCAGCACGACGATCGGGCGCAACATCCTCAAACCAGAGGTCGACCGTCGCGGCTTTCGACTGGACCATCGCGCTTCCCCTTCAGTCGAGCGCGGCTTCGTTGGCGCGTGTGATATGGCCGTTCTCGACCTTCCAGACCGACTTGGGTTCGGTGATGCCGACGAACAGCGGCATTGCCATCGAGAATTGCTCGAACACATGAACTTCGGTCGGCTGCGGATCGAGGAGGTGCGTCATCCAGAAGGATCCGGCTTTCTTGCCGGCAACATCGGCCTGCATCGGCACATTGAAACATGCACGGGTAAAGCCCCGCGTCGATCTCACCGTGCCACTTGCATCGATGTCGACTTCATAATGGCCGCCCAGAGGAACTTCGACCCAGTCGATTTGCGGCGTCAGGAAATATACCGGGATGGTGCCGTCGCGATCGGGTGGCAGCACGATCGTGTTGAACGGGCCATCGGTACAGGATTGCCAATCGGCGTGGCGCCCCAACTCAGCGCGGGCGGCAAGCAGCGCCGCCGCCATGCGGGACGCTGCGCCTTCAAGCCGTGGCGCCTTATCATCGGTATAGGTCCTGGCGTTGCTCGACGCCGGGCCCTGAATATCGACCTCGTACAGGACGCGATCGGCCATCCCGGCCTTGCCAAAATAGGCGACATGGTAACCCGGCCCCGCTGGCGTCACGACCCAGCCACCGATATCGGCGAGCCGGTCGGGCGGCAGCCTCGCCGTCATATCGTCAGTGCTGACCCAGGCGGCGCGATCATACCAGAACATCGTCGTGCCCCGATCCTCGGCACGCGCGACCGCTGCATCCTGCTCGCGCGGCGGCGCGGCGGCGGCGATCAGCCAGGCACCGACCATCAGCGCTGCAGCATCGACTATCTTCAGCCATCCCATCATCCCCTCCTCCGAGATCAGAAGGCCGGCACCGCCGGATAGTCCGTCAGCACATCCCCCAGCGCATCCTTCAACGGATCGAGCCAGACCTCATAAGCGCGCCACTGCCCCTGTCCGTCGCGGTTGATCGGGCGGCGGACCTGTTCGCTGCTGGCGGTGCGGACGGCGCGGTCGCTCTTGTGGAAATCGAGGCAGGCTTCTTCGAACGGCAGGCCGATCGCCGCGAGCAGCCGGCGCACCTCGGCCTCGGGGTCGTCGAGCAGTGCCTCATGGATCACGCGGATCACGCGGCCTGGCATGATGGCGTCGAAATGCGCCATCAGCCGCACATAATCGGCGTAATAGGCGCCGATATCGTCGAGCGCGTAGCTGAACCCCTGGCCCCGCGCGAAATGCTGGCGGAAGTTCGAGAAGCAGCAGTCGAGCGGGTGGCGGCGCGCATCGATGATCGTCGCGTTCGGCAGGATCAGCTCGATGAAGCCAGCGTGCAGCCAGTTGTTCGGAAGCTTGTCGATGAAGTGGGGCTTGCCTTCGCGCCTCTGAATACGCGTCGTTTCCAGATAATGTTCGCCCAGCGCACACAGTTCGCCCGCCGAGAGCTTGCCCAGGTCGCGCGGGTAGCGGCCCGCCATCGCATTGGCCTTCGCCGCAAGCTGCGGAATGTCGGGCAGTTCCATCGTCCCTTCGACCATCGAGTGGCATGACAATATCTGCTCGATCAAGGTTGAGCCCGCGCGCGGCATGCCGAGGATGAAGATCGGATCGCGCGCGCCGTAGCCCTGCCCTTCCCGGCTCGCGACAAAGTCGGGCGTGAAGACTTCGATCGTCGCATCGACCTGCGCGGTCACGTCGGCCGGATCATAGCCGGTCAGGCTGCGGCGCAGCGCATTGCCGGCGGCATAGTGCGCGAAGGCGGGGGCGACCTGGCCAGCATCATCGTGCGCCTTGCCGAGCGCGAAATCGAGGTGGAAGCGGTTGTCGTCGGACAGGCCGGGCGCGGCCAGTGCACCCTCCATCGCCGCGACATCGGCGGCGTCGAGTTTGACGGTCTTGAGATTGGCGAGACTCCACCACACCTCTCCCAGGGTCGAATCGAGCGCGAGCGCACGGCGATAGGCGGCGATAGCATCGCTCTGCCGCCCGACCGTCTTCAACGCGTGGGCATAGCTCATCCATATCTTCGGCTGATCTGGGCGTTTCGCCGTCACGTCCTCGTAGAGCGCGATCGCCTCGTCATAATCGCCGATCCGCCCGAGCGCCGCCGCCCGCAAGGTGGAGAGCGCCGGATTGCCCGGATCGTCCGCCATCAGCCGGTCGAGTTCGTCGAGCGCTTCGGGCGTGCGGTTCTGCCGATGCAGGACGGTGGCGAGATTGGCGCGCGCAGGCGCAAAGGCAGGCGCGAGTTCGACCGCACGGCGCAACAGGCTCTCCGCATCGCGCATCCGACCGATCCGCGCGGCGAGTTCGGCGAGCATCCGGATCGCGGGGACATCGGCCGGATCGGCCTTGAGCCGCGCGCGCAGGATCGGCTCGGCGATGTGGAGTTCATTGGCGGCAAGCGCGTGCGCCGCCTGCTGCAATTGGGGATCGTGCACGGCGGCGCGGATCGCCGCCGTCTCGGCGGCTTCGGCTTCGGCAAGCTGGCCGAGCCTGCGATGCGCTGCGCCGATCAAGCGGAGAATCGCCGGTTGGCCAGGCGCAGCGGCGGCGAGCTGGTGGGCGAGCTTGAGGCTGGCGGCCGGATCGCTGACGAGCAGGGCATTGGCCCGCGCGAATGCGATATTCGGATCGAAAGCGGTGGTCATATGAGCGTTGTGCGTCATCCCCTTGCCTTCGTCATCCCGGACCTGCTCCGGTTCCACTCATCCGCCTGCTTGCTCGAAGGTTGAGAACGCAGCGCGCCCATCAGAGGTCCTCTTCCGCCTCATGGTGGCCCCGGCACAAGGCCGGGGTGACGAGATGATTGACGAAATAGCCTACTTCTTCATCGGCTTCCGGAAACGATAAATGAAGCGATCCGTATTCCCGCGCAGCGCGGGATCGAACACGCCGGCCGTCTTCGGATCGGCCGGGTTGGCCAGCACCTTGAGTTCGCCGTCGAACACGAAGCCCGCTTTCAGCACCTCGGCCTTCAACGCTGCCGGGTCGATGCGGTGGAGGGTGTTGGTCGTGGTGAAGCCGGTGCCCGGCAGCGCGGCATGATCGCCGATAACGAAATAACCGCCCGGCTTGATATCGTCATAGACCGCCTTGTTGAACGCATCGACCGACGCGCCCTTCAGGATCGGGTTGTGCATGTCGTGATAATTTTCGAACGTCCACACGACGTCCATGCTGTTCTTGCCCTGATCCGTTGCGGGGGCATCGAGCGGGTCGGAGAAGACCGTGACGTTCGCGCGGCCGGGCTCTGCGGCGGTCGCCTTCGCTTTACCCAGCGGATCGGATTTCATGTCGGCGATCTGCGACGGGACATAGGAGATCACCTTGCCCTTCTGCCCTACCAAGGTCGAGAAGATGCGCGTCCAGTAACCGCCGCCCGGCCAGACATCGGCGACCGTCTGTCCTGGCTTCACCCCCATGAAGGCGATCAGTTCGGCCGGGTGACGCGACGCATCCAGCGCAACATCCTTTTCGGGGCGACCGGCGTCGGCCAGCGCGGCTGCGATCGCGGCAACGGGCGCGGGCTTTGGCGCGGCGATCGATGCCGATCCGGCGAGGAGCGCAGTCATCGCGATCGCGGCGAACATTCCCTGTCTGATTCCCGTGCGCATGTCTTTCTCCGTCGATGAGCTGTGGAGAGTACACGCTGCCCGGTGCCGCCGGTCAAGCCGTTCCACGAATTGACAGCAGAGCCGCGCCGCGCCACCAACGCTCGCGATGCGGATCCTGAGATATGCGGCGCTTTCGGCGTTTTTCCTGACGCTCTATGCGATGCTCGAAGCTTCCGAACTCCCGATCGTTCGCCATTTCGCCTGGACGCCACCGCCCGGTCAGGCCGCTCCGGCGGCGCGCCGCATCATATTGATGAGCGATCTCCATATCTCCGGCCCCGATGGCCCGCCCGAACGGTTGGAGCGGATCGTCGAGACGATCAACGGGCTCCATCCCGATATCGTAATGCTCGCGGGCGATTTTTCTGGGGGCGAGAAGCTGGTGACGCATAGCTACACGCTGCCGCAGGCGCTGCGCCCGCTGTTGGCTCTCAAGCCGAACATCGGCACGGTCGCCGTACTGGGCAATCACGATCATTGGGGCGAACCCCATGCTGTGCGCGATGCGCTGACCCGGGTCGGCGTGACCGTGCTGGAGAATAACGCGGAGCCGCTCGGCGGCATGGCGATCGGGGGCGTCGATGATGATTATACCCGTCATTCGAATGTCGCGGCGGCGGCGGTGGCGATGCGGGCGCTGCCCGGCCCGCGCATCCTGCTCAGCCACAGCCCCGATGTTTTCGCGGTAAGCCCGCCCGATATCGGGCTGGTGCTGGCGGGGCATACCCATTGCGGGCAGATCGCACTGCCGCTGATCGGCCCGCTGCAGACGGCATCGCGTTACGGCAGGCGCTTTGCCTGCGGCATCATCCGCGAGCGGGGGCGGAGCCTTATCGTGAGCGCGGGCGTAGGCACGAGCATGTTGCCGATACGCCTACTCGCGCCGCCCGATATCTGGGTGATCGATGTCGCTTCGCCCGGAAGCGCCGTGGGACCCACGCCGAACTAACGCATGTGAATCTTGACGGGCGGCTCGCTGCCAATCGGAACCAAATGCTCCGGAATGATTTTTTGCTGCGGACGGGCTACCTGCTGGCGCCATTGGCGCTTGATCACGCACATCCTGTCGGCACGATATCGGCAGCCTTACGCCGCCATATTGACGCGCGACATTGGACATCATGCCACGGGGCGCGCCGTGAGTCGGGGTAAGTGCTTGAACGACATCGATCGCCTTTCCAATCTGTTTCCCGGCAGCGGCGAAATAGCGCCGCTGATGCGCGCGACCGATTGGTCGCGTACCACGCTCGGGCCCGTTGAAAACTGGCCGGAAGCGTTGAAGACGGTGGTACGGATCCTGCTGACCAGCCGCTTCGATATGTGGCTCGGCTGGGGTAAGGATGTCGCCTTTCTCTATAACGATGCTTATCGGCCGACCCTCGGCAACAAACACCCCGCGTCGCTCGCCAAGCCGACGCGCGAGCTGTGGGCCGAGATCTGGCCCGACATCGAGCCGCTGATCACCCAGGTCTATCAATCTGGCGATCAACGCGCGCGATGCCATCGCCGGGGCCGGCCGGATCACGATCGAAACCGCGAACAAGTGGCTCGACGACCGCGCCGCCAAGGCGCGCGATCTACCCCCCGGCCAATATATCTCGCTGTGCGTGACGGACACCGGATCCGGCATGACCGCCGACGTGATCGCGCAGGCTTTCGATCCGTTCTTCACCACCAAGCCGCTCGGCCAGGGCACCGGCCTTGGCCTGTCGATGATCCATGGATTCGTCCGCCAGTCGGGCGGCCAGGTCCGGATCTATTCGGAAATCGGCAAGGGCACGACGATGTGTCTCTATTTCCCGCGTTTCATCGGATCGGTCGCGCCGGACGAAACGCCCGAGGACATGGGACCGCCCGAGGAAGGCCATGGCGAAACCATCGCCGTGATCGATGATGAGGAGGCAGTGCGCTCGCTAATCGTCGAGGTGCTGCTGCGGGATGCCGGCTATGCCGTGATCGATGCCCAGGACGGGCCCTCGGGGCTTGAACTGCTCAAGCATGCGGGGCGGATCGATCTGCTGATCACCGATGTCGGCCTGCCCGGCGGGTTGAACGGCCGCCAGGTCGCTGACGCCGCCCGCGTCACCCGCCCGGACCTCAAGATCCTGTTCATCACCGGCTATGCCGAGAACGCCGCCGTTGGCAACGGGCTGCTCGGGCCGGGCATGGAGGTGATCACCAAGCCATTTGCTGTGAACGCTCTCGCGACCAAGGTGCGGGATATGCTCAATCGGCGGTAAGCGGATTGTGCGCCGAGCCCTATGAAGGGATCACGCGGAATCTGGCCCACGATCGCCGGCGAGAACCGCGGCGACCATCTCTGGCGCCGGCACTGGCTGCGCTTCATCCGCTCCGTCGGCGTGGCCCAAGCCCCACGCTCAGGCGGATCGAGGCTCCGGCAAAGACCGTTATCGGCAGTATCGAAGCCGCGCGTGCCGATGTCGAGGCGATGTCGAGGCGATGCCCGCCGGGGGCGACGCACGTCTACCGGTGATCACCGAGCGGTCGCGCGCCAGTGCCGATCCGTCCTGGACGGACTTCGGGATATGCAGGATATCGACTGACGATAGGAAATTTCCTAGACAGATAGGAAAGCCTCTGCGAGAACAAATACAGAACATTTGGAGGCGATTCGTGTGGCGGGACAGGTGAAGCGGATCGAGCTCGATAGCCCCGAATGCCGCAATGGTTGCGATCCGTGCTTTCTGGATTGCGCGCTGACGCGGGTGACTATGCTGAGCCTAGCTCGCGAAATCGAGCGACTACGCCGCGAGCAGCCACCGCAAGGGCACCCTCGCCGGCATGACTGGAAAGCGGATCTCCAAGAAGCTGAAGGCCATATGCGAGCGCTTCGGACAAGGCTGTCAGCGATTGATCCGTCAGCCGCCCGCGCGGCACCAATGGGAGCAATGCTGCCAGGAGCGGCGCAAGGTTTTCTGCACTGACCGCAACCGGCGTGGCGGGAATGCCGGCGAAGGAGGGACCGGGTGTTTCGACGTCGCTACCGGCATCGCCGAACATTTCACCGATGGTGGTGCGATAGGCCGCCGCCATGGCCGTCAGCCGTGAACTCGGGATATTGTCGCGGCCGCTTTCCCATCGGGAAACCTGCGCTTCCGACACCCCCAGTGCCTCAGACACCACGCGCTGCGTGATGCCTGCAAGCTTGCGCAGATGCCGCAGCTGATTCGTCGCCATAAATCCGACCTCCAGCCTGCCGACATGGCCGATATTTCCGCAATACGCAACTTATTGCTTGCTCATTAATTACGTATTGCGTAATTAACTCGAATGATTCTTCGCGCGCACCTTCTTCATTCCGAACCTGTTTGCGTGCCCCCCTCGACAGCACATGTTTTCCGGAAGCACCCGTCCATGACCGCCACCGCCGAATTCCGCACGCTGATCGTGCGCCTGATCGAAGCCGGCACCCCGGCCGCGCTCGTCGCCGATATCGCGATGGAACTGGGCCGGACCGAAAGCCACAAGCAGCATCGTGCCGCCGCTGCCGCGCGCAAGGCGAAGTCGCGAGACAAGGCGGCAACCGACATGGCGCGTGACGGTCACGGCCTGTCACTGGACGCCACGGCTGCGCTGCCCCCCTCCCCTGATAAAGAAACCTCCCCCATACCCCCTAAAGAAATTAACCCGACCCCCGTGGGCGAGGCGGGGCGTACATGTACGCGAGGGCAGCCCGGTTTCATCTGCGGCGGCGAGACCAGAAAAGCCGCTCGCCAACGTCGCTTTCCCACGGCCCGCATGGAGCGAGCCCGCTATCTGGGCCGATTTCCTGGCCAATCGGCGGACGCGCGGGCTGAGCAACACGCGATCAACCTGGACCAGGTTGATGGCCGAGATCGATCGCATTGCCGACGACGAATGGCCGCCCGGAGCGCTGCTCGCTTATGCCGCAGCCCAGGGCTGGGGCAGAATCTACGACCCCCGTTTACCGCTCAAATCCGCGAGGAGCCGATCGCATGTCAGCCGAAACCCCGCTCATGGACGACCTGCCGCCAACCCAAAAACTGCAACGGGCGTCGCCGTCCTCGTGCCCGACGCCCGAGCAGGCAGCATGCCGCGAGCGGCCGAGCCTGTTTCCAACCCACGTCTCCGCGCCGCGCTGGAGCTCGAGGCTGAATGCGCTGGTCGAGGCAAACCAGAGGATCGATGATCTGCCCGCGCTCTCCCCGGCATTGCGCGCCGAGATCGATGAGGCGCTCGCGGCGATCCAGATCGCCAAGGCACCGTGCGATGCCGCCGAGATCGGCCGGATGCTGGGCAAGCTCGCGTTGCTCTATCCCAATGCCAAACTCTCCGCGGCCGAGGCAAGGGCGCAGTTGCTCGCCTATATCGATCTGCTGATCGACCTTCCGGCCTATGCGCTGCGCACCGGATTCCGGCTGTGCGCGCAGCAAAGCCGCTTCTTCCCCAGCGTCGCCGAGATCCGCGAACAGGCCATCTTCCCAAAGGCGGTGGAGAGCTGGCGGGAGTTCCGGCTCAAGGCGATGGCGAGCCGCTATGATCGGGAAGCCCGATGAACCGCGCGGCAACAGCGCCCCGGCGCGGGCGGCCGGCCGGGCTGATGACGGCGCGGCGGCGGCAGGTTCTGATGGCGTGGGCGGAGATGGGGGGGCGCGGCGAACGCCTATCGGTCAGCAGGCTCGCGCGCGAATGCGGGCTCTACGATTATCGCGATGCGCGCCGCATCCTCGGCGATCTGCGCCGCATGGGGAAGATTAGCGGATGAACTCGCCGGACATGGCCGGTCTGCCGATCACGACACCATGCCACGGATGCGTTCGACGACGATCAGGTTCTGCTGGTGGATGATGCCCTCGACGTCCACTGCCTGATCGATCAGGTCCATCGGGATACGCTCCATTTCCAGCCAGAAGCGGTGGCCGTCGCGGCACATCAACGCGGGGCAACCCTCGCTCAGCGACAGCATCCCAGACTGCATGCGGGACTCGGCTTTGGTCGATCTATCGCTGCGCATCGGACGACTCCCGCTAAGGTTAAAGTCATCCCCTCCTGCAGTGCAGAATATGCCGTTGTCGCGCGATTGCAATATAGCACGCGCCGGCGGTGCAGACCCGGTCGCGGCTTGATTTATCCGGCCCTCGGGCCGATGGCGCGGGGATGGATCTCGAAGCCCTGCTCACCCATTATTTCGACAGCGCCGATCTCGACACGGTCACCGCCGATATGTTCGAAGCGGGGCAGCAGAAGCTGGCGATAGATTTCGGCGTCGAACGCGATCCGGGGCGGCGTTTCGCACTGTGGACATTGATGGATGCGATCGGCATTGCGCCGCTGCCCGCGGATGCGTTCAGCAAGCCGGGCGAAGCCGGCCTCAAGCGCGCTGCGGAGGATTATCTGAGCGCCGCCTGGCGGCTGGAGCGCGATTGACGCTACGGCACGGCGAACTGTTCCGCCCGCGTAACCAATAACCCCTGCTCGTGATCGTTAGCATGCGCAATAATTCGATCATACCGAAGTAATACCGCGACTTGATCGTGACTTAATCGATTCCACCCACAGTAATTGCGGTCCCATAAGGAACGCATCCGAAACGAGTTTCCTGCCTTGAGCCAGTTTTTGCGGATATGCGCAGATTTTTTGCGATCGTTACGTCACGATCTTTAAAAAAAGGGTTAATAAGACGGGAACATCTGTTAACCTCTGAAGTTGTCCTTCGGAATCGGATGTATTTCGCGCGGCATCCCGCGCGAGCCAGCCGATGATCGGGAAAAGGGAATTTCATGAACAAGAAAATCGCGCTCCGGCTCGTCGGGGCCTGCTGCCTGATGACCTTCGGCGCCGGCGCAAACGCATCGATCGTGCCGACATTTCAGGGCTCAAGTGCCGCTGCCGCCGGCGGATTCACCTTCAATTATGATGCGCAGCTTACGACCGATCAGGGTCTATCCACCTCAGCGCCAAGCGGCAACGCGTCATATGGCAGCCGGTTTGTGATCTACGATTTCGCCGGTTACATCGCCGGGTCGGCATTTTCGACGAACAACCTCTTCACGGCAGCCGCCGAACTGGTCTCGACCGGCCTTACGAAGGTCCCGGGCGAGATCGACGATTCGTCGCTGTACAACCTTGTGTTCACCTATACTGGCGCTGATTTCCGGACGATCGGCGGGCCATATGAGAGTTTTGACCTCGGCACCTTCGGCGCGCGTTCGACCTTTTCGAATACGGTGATGTCGTCCTTCTCGGGCGTCGGCGTGAAAAACACCGGCGTGCCCGTCGCCGATGGGGGCACTGCAGGCACGGCGGCGTTCAACCAGGGATCGGTGCTGGCGCCGGTGGCGCCCATTCCCGAAGCGTCGACCTGGGCCATGCTGCTGATCGGGTTCGGCGGCATCGGATCGACGATCCGTCGCCGCAAGCGCGACGCCGCAAAGGCCTCGCTCCAGCTGCGGGCGATTTGATTGCAATGCTCTCCGGCCTCCCCGCCGGAGAGCATGTTTTTTGCCGGCGGCACGGGCCGGCGTATGGAGGGTAGGAATATGCGGTCGAATATTGCGCTCCGTCTGGCAGCGATGTTCTGTCTGTGCAGCTTTAGCATGAGCGCGCAGGCGTCGTTGATCCCGACACTCGATTCCATCGTCGCGGATGCGATCAACGGTGGCAATGTCTACTCCTACGATGGCATACTCGCGCCGGATCAGGGCCTCTCGACCAGTGCGATCAATCCCGGCAACGGGCTGAATTATATCAGCAAGATCGTGATCTTCGACTTCGGCGGCTATATCGACAACACGGTTTTTTCGACCAACACGTTGTTCGACGCTTCGGTCGAACTTGTCTCCCCCGGCCTGCCGATAGCGATGGGCTTTGCCGATAATGCCGCGCTCTACAATCTGGTCTTTACCTATAATGGCCCCGATCAGCGCATGACGGGCGGCCCCTATGCGCAACTCGATCTTGGCACCTTCGGCGCCAGCTCGGTGCTCGCCAATACGATGATGTCGTCATTTTCGGCGGCCGGTGTGAAGAATACCGGCACGCCGTTTGCGATGGGTGGCGAAGCGGGGACGGCCGCCTTCAATCAGGGCTCGGTGCTTGTGCCGGCAAATGCGGTGCCTGAGCCGTCGACCTGGGCGCTGCTGCTGATCGGCTTCGGCAGCATCGGCGTCGTGATGCGGCGTGGCAGCGTGCGGCAGGGACGCAAGCTGCAGGCAATCTGACGGCAGACCCGCCACGCCATCGCCGGGGACAGTCACATCCTGTCGAGAAGCGGGGCGCTGCGCGTGGTGGCAATGAACAGCGGAAGGGCGACGATTGCCGCCATGATGTTCGCGACGCTGGCCACCCCGGCGCTGGCGACACGCTTCATGGATTCGGCCATCAGGAAATATCGGCCGTTCACTGGTCACGTTACGAATCCGTCGGGACGGCCGCAAAGCCGGTGCCGGATATTATGACGATCGCGGTTATGATCGCGATGGCTTCGACGAAAAGGCTATGGCCTAAGGGGTATGGCCATGATGGCTATGATCGCCAGTTGATCTGAAGCACCCACTTCCGCTCCTCAGCCGGGGACTGATCCGGGCTGAAGAGCGAAGAGTGTCCCCGCTAGAGCCTGTTTCGGATAGATGGAAGCGCCGGGACGGAGCCGATTTTGGCCCAGCGCCAGGCGCGAGGAGGGAGCAGTGTTGATGCATTGTGACCGACGAGCAACGTAGCGATGGGCCAAAAGGGGC
>Ga0268264_10000335_pt1 | contig 72734 bp, 57 predicted proteins | sample KBSSwiS32_FD_190357 | JGI IMG/M metagenome (GOLD analysis project Ga0268264, IMG submission 190357) | Switchgrass rhizosphere microbial communities from Kellogg Biological Station, Michigan, USA - KBS Switchgrass S3-2 (SPAdes) (version 2) | ecosystem: Host-associated > Plants > Roots >... | reverse complement strand
ACTTCCGGATGTCGGATGGAGGGTTGGCGTTCTGGCTGACTTTCAAACGGACAGCAGACCTGGATCGAATGGAAGCACGCTTGCCCGAACTGGGTGTGCGTGTAGCGGATTCGAGATCGTTTGCAACGAGTAAGTCATCGCCCCGAGGCCTGCGCATCGGTTTCGCAAGCCTGCGGGAGGATGAAGCGCGAGTTGCCTTAAACACGCTGGCGCGCGCCGCCCGCGCCTGAGATCAGGCGCCTTCGCCAAACCGCTGCTTTCCACCCACAAAAGTATGCAGCACTTTGACGCCGGGGATCTTCTCCGGCTCGATAGTCAGCAGATCCGCGTCCAGCACCGTAATGTCAGCCAGGTACCCTTGCGCGATCTGCCCGGTGCGGTTTTCCATGAACCCCGCATAGGCATTATTTCTCGTGTAGCAGACAAGCGCCTTTTCGATCGGCACCTTCTGATCAGGCAGCCAACCGTTGGGATTGGCGCCATCGATCGTGCGGCGAGTCACTGCGCCATACAGGCCGGTGAGCGGATCCAACGGAGCTACGGGCCAGTCCGAACCGAATGTGACAACAGCGCCGCTGTCGATCAGAGAGCGAAACGCGTAAGTGCCTTTGAGCCGTTCTGGCCCAATGCGGCGCACAGCCCATCGACCATCGTCGATAGCGTGATAGGGCTGCACGGATGCAATCACTTTCTGCTTCGCAAATCGCGCAACGGCGGCGGCCGTCAGGTGTTGCGCATGCTCAATGCGGAAACGACGGTCGCGCGCGCCGTTCCTGGCAGCGACCTCGGCAAACAGATCCAACACGTTGTCGTTGGCCTCATCACCGATGGCGTGGATTGCAACCTGCAGGCCGTGAGCGTCAGCGGCGGTCACCCAGGTACGCAGGTTTTCCAAACTGTTTACGCGAACCCCGCGCTGTCCGGCAGCGTCGGCGTAGTCGTCGTGAAAAACGGCAGTACGGGACCCGAGTGATCCATCGGACAGTCCTTTCACTGCTCCCCATCGGACCCAATCGTCACCGCGCCCGTCCTTCGCCACAATGGCCACCATCTTTTCCCAGTCCTGAATGGGAGTCATGGTGTAGAACCGCATGTCGGTTTCACCTTTTGCACGCAGGCGGCGCAAGGCGAAATAGGTGTTCCAATCGAACGGTTCAGGGTTGTGTACCTGCGCCACCCCTTTACTGAGCCCGTGCGCAATCCCCTTACGCATAGCCTCCTCAGTGTCCGCATCCGTCGGCGCGGGTATCACGCGATCAGCGATGTCCTTCGCGTTGTCCTTGAGTACACCGGTGGGCTCGCCCTTGGCATCCCGGACGATGACGCCGCCCGCAGGATCCGGAGTGTTGCGAGTGATCCCCGCCAGTTTGAGTGCAGCCGAATTCAGCAGGTAACTATGCAAATCGGTTCGAGGCACCGCCACCGGCGTGTCCCCCGTCGCACCATCGATCCACTGGCGCGTCGGTAACTCACCTCCGAGGCGCTGTTCGTCCCACGAACCGCCAAGAATCCATTTCCCTGGACGAGCATGAGCAGCAGCGCCGAGCCGAGCTGCAAAGTCAGCACGACTCTTCGAGTCCAGCAGATTCGGCTGCGTGAGCATCACGGCGCCACGCAGGAAGTGTGTATGGTTATCGACGAACGCGGGCATCACGAAGGCGCCGTACAGGTCGATTACCCGGGTGGATTTCGCAGTGCGTGCATTCACTGCGTCCGCACCCACGGCGGTGATCCGGTCGCCAGTGATGCCGACCGCCGCTTCCCGACCGCCGCCGCCAGGACGTCCGGTCCACACCTTCGCATTGATCAATGCAATGTCCAAGGGTCGGTCAGCAGCCCAAGTTGCCTGGATAGATGCAGCGACTGCGAGCGACGCAGAGTGCGTCAGGAATGACCGGCGATTCAGCATGTGCAGACCTCCAATGCCCATTCGGTAAGACTAAACAGGCTTGGTGTGCGACACGCAACCTCCAACGCCTGGGCGCGGATGGGACCATGGCGCCGCTGCTACGTGCACGGGACCACAGCGCATTCCGGGCGACCGTCGTGGACCCCTCGATATCGCGATTTTGGATGTTTTTAAATGAACTGCGGAAGCGAAACCTGCAAGGAGGGGAGCCATTTTCGGATTTTTGGGGAAAAACAACTATGTCTCGATTCTGCCGTGGGTCCTTCCAGGCGCTCGCATTCAGCACATTGGCGAGCTTGTCCGCCGCTCCAGTTCTGGCGGCCGAGTCTTCGGATGCTCTCCAGGAAGTCCTGGTCACAGCCACGAAACGCACGGAAAGTGTGCGTGACGTTGCCGTCCCAATGAGCGCGGTGACGGGTGCGGATCTCGCGGAATCGAACGCCAATAGTCTCGCTGACTACGTCACTCGCATACCCGGTGTCGTGTTCAATGACTATCAGCCTGGCGTCTCGGAGATCGTCATCCGTGGTATCGCCGCAACGACGTATCACGAGCAGGGCCAGACCACCGTCGGTTACTACCTGAATGACATCGCCCTGGTGGAACCTGGCTTCCCGATCGGCATCCCGGACATCGACACGTTCGATTTGGACCGTGTCGAAGTTCTGCGCGGTCCACAGGGTACATTGTTCGGCTCCTCCACCCTGGGTGGCCTCATCAACTACGTGGCCAAGACCGCCGATCCGAAGAAGTTTGATTCGGCGGCAGAAGCTCTGCTGGGTGGCGGAAGAAACCAGGACGGGCAGCTCAACTATGCCGTGAAAGGCATGTTGAACGTGCCGATCAACGACGTGCTGGCTGTCCGTGTCACGGCAGTCGAACGATTTGACGCAGGCTATCTCGACAACACCGGAACGGGCCAGAAGGGCAGCAACGACTTCAGAACCCAGGGTGCGCGTGGCTCGCTGGTGTACGAGCCGAGCGAAGACACTACCGTAACGCTGATGAGCACGTATCAGCAGACGAAGCTCGACGATCAAACGTACCTGACACTGGGTACGTACGAGCGCAATACTCCGCGTGAGGAGCCGCAGAAGACCGATTTCTGGCTCACCAGCCTGCGATTGGACCAGAACGTCGGTTTCGCCAACCTGACGGTGTTGGGTTCCTATGACAAGAAGACCAACTTCACGGTGTTCACGTATCCCTACCTCTACGTGACCGGCAATACCACTGGCGCTGCTGCTGCCTATGACATCACCAACGCTTTTGCCGATATCAAGACGGCGGAAGTGCGGTTGGCGTCGAAGGACAACGGTGGACCCCTGCGTTGGCTGATCGGCTCGAGCTTCCTGCGCGCCGACAAATCCAGCGCTGATCACATTTATCAGCAGGGGGCCGCGGCCTTCATTGATGCCAACCCGGGTGAGTTCGGCGGTATTCCCGGGTCCGTGCTGGCGCCGGGCGATGCGATCTACGGGTACATCTCCGATACCTACAACAAGGATTTCGGTGTATTCGGTGAAGTCTCCTACGAGCCGATTGACCAGATTGAGCTGACCGTCGGCGGCCGGTACTACGACACCAAGAACGGCGCCACGATTACCAACGAGGCCGGATCACTGGGCGGTGGCAGCTTCACGCCGGCCGACGCTACGTTCGGTACAACTCAAAGTGAAAACGGCTTCACTCCCAAGGCCACCCTGGCCTGGCGCCCGGAGAAAGGAACGCTCGTGTATGCCACTTACTCGGAAGGCTTCCGGGTGGGCGGCCCTAACCCCAATGCCGCGATCCTGCCGGGCATTCCGAAGAGCTATGACAGTGACAAGGTGAAGAACTACGAGGTCGGCACCAAGCTGTCCCTGCTCGACAACCGGATATTCCTGGATCTGACCGGCTTCCACATCGACTGGAAGAACATCCAGGCGCGGTTGTTCACGGATGCGCCGTACTTCTATTCCTATGTCACGAATGCAGGCAGCGCGAAGATTGACGGCGTCGAGTTTTCCGCCACGGTCCACGCCAACCATTATGTCAGCTTCACGACCAACGGCACCTACCAGAACGCCAGGCTGTCTACTTTCCTGCCCGATACTTTCGCCGTCGGCGGCGGATACGCAGCGGGAACGATCCTGCCTGGCTCATCAAAGTGGGCAGTTGCAAACAACCTGCGGTTTCAGTTGCCCGATGCAGCGGGGATGCCGGCCATCGAGCTGGCGCACCGCTACCTGTCGACCGCACCCGTGGCATTCGGCAATCCGCCGCCGGCCACTCGCGGCAATTTTCATGAATTCGATCTGCGGGCCTCGTACACTATCAACGAGAATTACCACCTGATGGCATTTGTAAACAACTTGTTTGACCGGTACGGAGTTCTGAACGCGCCGTTTTCAACCCAGATCACGCCGGCCGGGTCGATCATCCGGCCGCGCACGTATGGTTTGCGGTTGGATTGGCACCTCTGATCAGGATGGCACATCGACACTCAGCAGGGGTGGGGGCGACGGCCCCGCCCCTGCTGATCAGCGCGGGCCCCTTGCAGCTCACCGCCGCGCGCTGGCGGGTCACGGCCACGCGCTGGCGGCTTACCCCCACGCGCGCGCTACTCACCGCACTTCTGCTTTCGACCGCAACCGCTCCTGCCTCCGCGCAGCTCAGTCTGCAACCATCGAGAACCCTCGATACGACGCTCGAGGAAGGTACGTGGATGCAGCCGGATATCTCTCCGGACGGTCGCACCGTCCTTTTCGATCTTCTGGGCGACATCTTTTCTCTCGATATCCGAGGCGGCGTCGCCAGGCCGGTGTTGACCGGCAACCCCTTCGAGTCGCATCCGGTGTTTTCCCCGGATGGGCGCTCCTTCGCCTTCACCAGCGACCGTTCGGGGGTCATGAACCTTTGGGTCGCCAACGCCGACGGGTCCAATCCGCGGCAGCTCAGTCACGATCGTGATCTCACCGTGTTTACCTCACCTGCCTGGTCTACCGATGGGCGGGACGTCTATGTCTCGAGGATGAAGCACGCGGTGTTGGCCTTCGAGCTATGGAGGTTTCCTGTTGATGGCGGTGAGGGCACTCCCGTCGTCAAGTCCCAGCCCAACAATGAGGCGTGGGATGAGCGGATCAACGCGTTGGGTGCCGCTGTCTCCGCGGATGGGCGATACATTTACTACTCGCGCAAGCTCGGGCACACCTGGACCGAGAAGCAGCCGCCCAATTGGTCCGTGGCCCGTCATGATCTGCAGGACAAAACGGACACCGTCATCATCAACGACGGCATGTTTCTGTCGCTGTCACACGATGGTCGTCATCTCGCCTACGCGAGCCGCGCGGGCGACCAAACAGGTCTGAGGCTGCGTGACCTCGAAACAGGCGATGATCGCTTGTTGAAAATGCCCATCGACCATGATGCCCAGGAGCAGGGCTACTATTATGGCCTGCTGCCTCGTTTCACGTTTGAGCCGGGCGATCAGGGGATTCTGGCCAGCCTCGGCGGTAAGCTGACTCACATCGATGTTGCCACCGGCAACGTCACTCCAATACCGTTCAAAGCACACCTGCAACTGGGTCTTGGTCCACCTACACGGGTAGAGCAGCGGGAAGAGACAGGGCCCGTACGCGTGCGGGTGAATCTGACACCGCGGCAGTCACCCAACGGACGTAAAATTGCTTTTACGGCTCTGGGCGCTTTGTATGTGCAGGAGTTGGGAAGGGCTGAGCGCCCACGTGCGGTGCCGGGTTCCCAGCGTCAGGCATTCCAGCCGAGTTGGTCACCTGATGGCAAGACACTCGTCTACGTAACCTGGGATCACCCATCCGGCGGCGATATATGGACTATCCCAGCGGCGGGTGGTGTCCCCAGGAAGTTGACCGGCGCCGCTGCGTTCTACTCCGAGCCTCGCTTTTCGCCTGATGGGAAGCGCCTCGTTGCGTTGAGAGCGAGCCACTACGAGCGGGTTCGCGCAGCAACGGAGATTTCGCCGGACCGGCCTACCGATGTGGTCTTGCTGTCCGCTAAGGGTAGGTCGTCGGCGAAGGGTGGCGGAGTCGAATTGATCGCGCATACGGCTGGAGCGCGGCTGGTTGATTTCACGCCTGATGGGCAGCGAGTGAGATTCTACGGCCCCGATGGACTCAGCTCGGTCCGGATCGATGGGACGGATTTGCGCAAGGAACTGGTGGTGCGCGCGCGGGCCGCTTCGAAGTATGCGGGCGTGCCGATTCCGGTGGAGGAGTTGCGGCTGAATCCAGCGGGCGATCGGGCGTTGGCTCGCACTGCGTCGGAGTTGTTTCTGGTAGACGTGCCGCCCCGGAGGAGCGGTGCGGCGGGTGATGCGCCGCCAGAAGTCGATCTGACTCGGCCGGCGGCTGCGGCGGTGAAGCTCACTCGTGTGGGGGCTGACTTCTTTGATTGGGCCGATGACGGGCGGACGATCCAGTGGTCTGTGGGATCCCGGTTCCGCCGCATTTCCCTGGCGGACGTCGCTCGGTCCGAGCCGGGCGCGTCTGAAAGCCGCGCCCAGTCGTTCGACGCGACCGTTGAAGTTCCGCGCGACGTCCCGCACGGCATCCTCGTCTTAAGAGGCGCAACAGTCGCCACTATGCGCGACATGGAAGTGATCCAGACAGCGGACATCGTGATTCGCGACAATCGCATCACAGCCGTTGGGCCCACTGGTACCGTTGCGATTCCTGCCGGCGCGCAGGTCCGTGACGTCAGGGGCAAATTTGTTGTTCCCGGCTTCGTTGATGCTCATGCCCATTGGTTTGAGATTCGTCGCCAGATACACGACGACACCATGTGGGATCTGGTTGTCAATCTGGCATATGGCGTGACCAGCGGGCTCGACGTACAGCCGTTCACGACCGATGTGTTTGCATACGAGGACATGATCGACGCCGGCGCAATGTTGGGCCCGCGCGCCTGGTCAACAGGCCCCGGGGTCTTCAACAACAGCGAGATCGTTTCCCAGCGAGACGCGGTTGATGTGCTGACCCGTTACCGGGACTACTATCGAACCCGCAATATCAAGTCGTACATGGTTGGGGATCGTGAGCGCCGTCAGTTCATGGTGGAGGGCGCGAAGCAGCTCGGCATGATGCCGACAACTGAAGGGGCCAGCGATCTCGACCTCGATCTGACTCACGCTATTGATGGTTTCGCGGGCAATGAGCATTCTTTGCCAGTGACGCCCCTGCGCGCGGATGTGTTGCAGTTGTTTGCCGCGAGCCGCACCAGTCTGGTGCCGACATTGTCGGTTCTCTACGGTGGGGAGCCGGCGCTGTTTGATTTCATCATTGAGCGCAAGCCCGAGAATGACGCCAAATTCCGCCGCTTCGTGCCGCCGGAAGTCATCGGTGAGAAGCTCCGCAACCGGCACTGGATGGCGCCTGAGTTGAGCACCTATTCCCGGTTTGCGGCGGATGCGCTCCATATCCAACGCAGTGGCGGCCTGATTGGTGTCGGCAGCCACGGTGAGATGCAGGGACTCGGCTTTCATTGGGAGATGGAAGTGTTGGCCTCAGGTGGCGCGAAGCCGATTGAAGTGTTGCATGCGGCCACTATGGGCAGTGCCGAAGTCATCGGCCATGCGGCGGACGTCGGCAGCATCGAGCCGGGCAAGTTCGCTGATCTCCTGATTCTGGATGCCGACCCCGTGGATAACATCCGCAACACGTTATCCATCCACTGGGTGATGAAAAACGGCCGGCTGTATGAGGGGGATACTCTCAACGAAGTCTGGCCCAGGACGCGGCCGGGACCGGCCCCGGACACCGGCGTTGTGAGCGGGATTCCGGCTGCGACCGGGGCGGACTAACAGCTCCCGGAGCGTGACCATCAGATCGCCGACCAGTGTCCGTGCCACCAGAGCTGACCGCGACCCAGTTCCGGGCACGGTGGCGGGAACGGGCGCTAGAATGTGTTAAGCCCGAAAAGAGGTCATCTGGTGAGCGAGCAGCGGATCAACGAGTTCTTTGGGGACGACCAGCCGTCCGGTTTGGGAACCGGCTGGTGGAGCGGCGTTTTGGCCGCGTTTTTCGGGCTCCTGGCGTTCGGGGCGGTGCTGTGCCTGCATTTTCCGCAGATTCTGAGCTCGCCCGAGCTGCGGCCGCATTACCCGATGCATCTCATGCGGCTCCTGATCCAGGGTCTCATTTTTGCCGCGGTCATCTTGGGCGTGATTGCAGCGTTTCTGCGCCGGAAGAAAGTGTTGGCCTTCACCGGTATCCTTGCGGCGCTGGCGGCCGCGGGGCTGGGTGGGTCCAGCGTGCCTATCAACGAAACATTGACCAACGGGCCGGCCATCGGCCTCGACTGGTTCCTGCTCGACCTGTTTCTGATGGCCATGATCTATGTGCCGCTGGAGCGCCTGTGGCCGCAGTTTCCGCAGCAGAGTACCTTCCGGGATCAGTGGACCGTGGATGTCATCTACTTCCTGTCCACTCACCTTCCGATTCAGATCCTGTCGTTTCTGGTGTTGTTTCCCGCCACTGCGGCGACGAAGCACCTGTCGGTCCCGAGCATTGCGCACGCGATTGCGAGCCTACCGTGGCTGGTGCAACTCCTGTTGGCCATTGTGGTGGCCGACCTCGCTGAATGGACTGTCCATTTCGCGCTCCACAAGGTGCCCTATCTGTGGCGCTTTCATTCCATTCACCACTCATCCCGGGCCCTCGACTGGATCGCAGGCTCCCGCTCACACTTCTTCGACGACACGCTGGTGCGAGGCTTTATTCTCGTGCCGCTGATGCTGGGCTTTTCCCAGAACATCATCCTCGCCTACCTGGTGTTTGTGACCCTGCATGCCACGTGGTGCCACTGTAACTTCGGGCCCAGTGTGAAATGGCTCGAGCCGTACCTGGTGCAGCCGCGCTATCACCACTGGCACCACTCTTCGCAGAAGGCGGCCATCGACAAGAACTTTGCCATCCACCTGCCATGGATCGACAGGCTCTTCGGCACTCACTACTTCCCGGCTGATGAGTGGCCGAGCAAGTATGGTTTGAACGGCGAGGAGATCCCGCGGGGCTTCATCCGGCAGACCTACGAGCCGTTCTTCAAGAAGAACGTACGGACGTTGAAAACCCAACGCGCATAAGGGCCTCAAAACCCCACCGCACGCCAGGGCTCAAAACCCCAACGCGCGTAACGGCACGTCCCCCGGCACTTCCTGGCCTTTTACCGTGGCGCGCACGAGCCCCAGGGACTTCATGAACCGCACGGTTGCGAATCCGAAGTCATATTCGGAATCGTCATGGCTCAGCCGCAACAGCCGTGGATAGTGGTGGTGGTTGTTCTGCAGACACGCGCTGAAGGTGGCCGTGACCGGAAACCATTCCCCGATGTTCATGGCGTTGTCCTGGGTATCATCGTAGCGCCGGTAGCCGAACGTGCGGGTATGAGTCCAGTAGTTCTGGATCATGTTGACCCACAGGGCGAAGATCCGCAGCCCGACCCACATCCACAGCGCAAACTTCAGATCCCGCACGAGCAGCCACAGCAATGACAGGCTGAAGAACTGCGTGAACACGGCAAACCCGTTGCTGGCCGTCAGCCTGAAGACCCACGAACGGAAGATCCGGTCCCGGGCCGCGTTGCGCCCGCAGGGGTAGGGCACGATGCACAGATACATGGTGCGCCAGAAGCCATCGCTACCGAGCTTATTGGGATCGCCAGCCTGGTCCGAGTAGCGATGATGTAACCGGTGGCGGTTGACCCAGCCGATGGGATCGACGTAGAGGCCGAAGAAGTTGTTGGCCAGCACGACGACCTTGATGAACCATTCCTGGTAGTCGAGGGCCCGATGAGCAATTCCCAGGTGCAGGACGTCGGCGAGATATAATCCGGCCAGAAACCAGAAGACGATGAAGTAGGTGGCGCCGATCAACAGCCCCAACCCGGGCCCGAGGTGCGGGGGCGCGAAGAACAGGCAGCCCGCCACGTACACCAGCACTATCGAGTAGCCCACGAGATTGTATATCTTCACAACGAACCTCCGTGTCACTATCTAATCCGAAATGGGGTCTACTTACAAATGGTGCTGAGTGACTTTCCCGAGACGGTTTTCCTCACTGGAGCAACCGGGGTTCTGGGCGGGCGCATCCTCAAAGACCTGTTGCAATCAACTTCGGCGCGCATCTTCTGCCTCGCCCGTGGCAGGGATGCCCTTCACTGCCGGCAACGGGTCGAGTCACTGCTGACTATCTACGGCGCGGATGCGGGACTCGAATCGGCCTTTGATTCCCGGGTGGTGGTTCTCAACGGCGATGTGACTCAGGCGCGCCTGGGGCTGTCAGCGGGACGTTTCAGCGAGTTGCAGGGGGAGACGGCGCTCACCATCCATGCCGCGGCCAACACCAGCCTGCTCGGCAAATACCAACGCCTCGAGCCGATCAATGTGCAGGGGACCGCGCGGGTGATCGAATTCTGTCTCGGCACGCCGGGCAGAAGCCTCTCCTACGTCTCCACTTACACGGTAATGGGCGACAAGACGTTTGATGAGAACGTCCGTTTTCGCGAAACCGATTATGACCTGGGGCAGGGTTTCGCCCACATGAACTACCAGCGCTCGAAATTCAGTGCCGAGGCCATGGTGCGCGCGGCCCGTAGCCGAGGCCTGCGATGGCGGATCTTCCGGCCGGGTCAGATTTACGGTGATTCGGTCACGGGGGCTTATCCGCACTCGGCGACCCGGGTAACGGGGTTGTTCTATGATTTGTTCAGGACCGCAATGGATACGGGCGTGATGCCGGAGGCCTATCTCCACTATGACGTTGTGCCGGTGGATTACGTGAGCCGCGGAATCGTCGCGCTCTCGGCCGGCTCCGACAACTTCTTCGACGTCTATCACCTGACCAACCCCGACGCAAAATCCTTTGCCCAGGTCATGGGCCTGCTGCGCGAAGTCGGCTACCCGATTGATCTGCTGCCCGAGGAAGTCTACAAGCAGAAGCTGCAGAGCGCGCAGATCACGAAGCAGGGCAAGGCCTACACCAGCACGATGTTGAAGGCGTTCTATCGCTGGTACTTCGTCTCCAAGGTCAGCTTCTATGCCAGCGCCCAGACTGACTGTGAGTACACGCGCTCGAAGCTCGAGCAACTGGGAGTGACCTGCGCGCCGCTCAATCGGGCGCTGATTGAAACGTATGTGCGTGCCGGAATCCGGGAGGGTTACTTTCCGTTGCCGGCTCAGGATTGCGCATGATGAAGTGGCACGGTTGGGGTGATCCGGATATCACCTTTCCCATGGCGGACAAGCCGACTCTGTGGCCCTGGATCGTCAACAAACTCGGCATCGTTGACGGCGCCACGCCCACGACACTGCCGGTGGCTCTCGAGTCTGTGGCGATGGCGGCGACCCGTACGAGCCCAAGGATGCTCGAAACGCTGCGCGGCATCCTCGGGCCTGAACAGATCACGCTGGATGCGCACGAGCGGTTGCTCCACAGCTATGGCAAGAGCTTTCCGGACCTGTTCCGGGTCCGCAATGGAATCGTCACCCGGGCGCCGGATGCGGTCCTGTTTCCCGACTCGCACGAACAGGTCCAGGCGCTCGTCATGCTGGCGCACCAACACAACTTCTGCCTGATTCCCTTTGGCGGCGGGACGAACATTGTCGGTGGAATCAATCCGGACCCGGACAATCCGCGGCCGGTGTTGACGCTCAGTCTGCGCAACATGAACGGTTTGATTTCCCTCGACCCCCAATCCAGGACGGCAACCATCCAGGCGGGGGCGCTCGGCCCGAAGCTCGAGGCCGATCTCGGCCAGCAAGGCCATTCGCTGGGGCATTTTCCCGACTCTTTTGAGTATTCCACCCTGGGAGGATGGCTGGCCACCCGTTCGGCCGGCATGCAGTCAGATGCGTACGGTAGGATCGAGGACATGGTGGTTTCGATCCGGATGGCCACGCCTTCCGGGACTATCGTCACGAAGGCCGTGCCGGCTTCCTCGGCGGGCCCCGATCTCAATCGCTTCATGATCGGCTCAGAAGGGATTCTCGGTGTGATCACCGAGGCGACGATGCGTGTCCACAGGGCGCCGGCCACCAAGGACTACCGCGGGTTTCTCTTCAAGAACTTTGCCGACGGCGTACGCGCCATCGAGGAATGTCTGGATCGGGACTGCGCGCCCAGCATGGTCCGCTTGCAGGACAGTGGTGAAACCGAGCTTGCCCTCAACATGAAGGCGCCCGCCGCGGGCGTAGAGGGTTGGATTCAGCGGCGCGTGAAGGGTTGGCTCAAATCCCGCGGCTTCGTCGAGCCATGCATCCTGGTGATCGGGTTTGAAGGGGATGCCGGGCCGGTGGAGGCCAGGCGCGAGGCTGCTGTGAAAATTGTGAAGCGGCATGGCGGATTCCCGCTGGGGGAGAGTGTCGGCAAGACGTGGTCGAAGGATAAGTTCAACATCCCGTATCTGCGTGACTACATCATGAACTACGGCTGCATGGCTGACGTGGCGGAGACGTCAACTGTGTGGTCCAACGTATTGCCGTTGTATGAGGGTGTTACTGAGGCTTTGAAGACGCGGCTGCGGGAAGTTGATGGCACGGGTTATATCGGTTGCCATATTTCCCACACGTACCCGACTGGTGCCTGTCTCTATTTTACGTTTGCTGCCCGTCAACCCAGGGGCGGCGAGCTCGAGCACTACTACGGATACAAGCGCTTCATCACGGACACGATTCTCCGGCTCGGCGGCACTCTCAGCCATCATCATGCCGTTGGAATCGAGCATCGCCCCTGGATGGCACAGGAAGTCTCGCCGGTGGGGTTGCAGGCTCTGCAGGCGCTCAAGTCTTCCCTGGATCCGAAGTACGTGTTGAATCCAGGCAAGCTCCTGCCCTGATTACGTCCGTTTCATTCTCTTGCCCATGCGCTCGGCGAGTGCATATCGGGCCGCTGCGGGCATGCGTCGTACCAGCCAGACGATCAGGCGATACTTCCAACCGGGAATGACGAGCAGCTTGTTTTGCTCCAGCGCGTCGAGGGACTCCTGGACGACAAACGGCGCGTCCAGCCAGAGAGACTCGGGTATGACGCTCCGGTCCATACCCACTACATCGTGAAATTCGGTCAGGACATAACCGGGGCACAGTGACTGCAGCCGCACTTTCGAGCCCGCGTTGCGCTGTTCGATGTAGATGCCTTCCGTGAACGCATGAAGCCAGCTTTTGGTGGAAGCGTAGCTCACTGAGCCTACTGTCATGATGAAGCTGACCAGGGAGGCCACGTTGATGATGGCGCCGGCATTGCGCGCGACCATTGTGTCCAGGGCGGCGCGGGTCAGTTGGAAAGGGGCCAGTACCTGCAGGCGGTACATGCGATCGAGGATGTCGACCGGGGCTCGGTGGAAATAACCTTTTACGTTGAATCCGGCGTTGTTGATGAGCCAGTGGAGGTTGGGCGTTGCCAGGATCCTGGCTTTGACGGCCGCGATGCCGTCGTCGCTGGCAAGATCCACCACCAGTACCTCAGTCCGGGTGCCGTGCTCGGCTTGCAGTTGCTTCGCCAACGCCAACAGGCGCTCTTCACGCCTGGCCGCCAGTATGAGATCGGCCCCCCTGGCCGCCAGGGCTCGCGCGAACTCGGCTCCGAGTCCTGAGCTGGCTCCAGTGATCAGGGCGACGGGGCGCGGTGTGTTCATCAGCTCATCATCACCGGACGGCAGGGCGTGGCGAGGTGTGCTCTGTCTGGTAGCGAACGGTGGCGGTCCGATTGGCGGGGACCGGTAGCGTGAATACCTGCCGGCCGTTGTGGGTTGTCAGGGTTGCATCGGCGGCGATCAGTTGCGTGCCGTCGGGTAGCTGCAGTTTCAGCTCGAATTGAATATCCTCGTTTTTGGCATTGTGGATTTCAACTCGGTTCACGCTATCCACCAACGCCGATCTGGAGCGCAGTATGCCGCGCAGGAAGGGCGGGCGAGTGTAAACATTCGTTTTTTCCAGGGTTGCCTCGACCTGCACGTCAGTGCTGGTGCCCAACTCCAGCTCGACTTCTTCGTCGACGGCCGTATCGCGCCAATGGACCTGATTGAGCAGCAACGTGGTGTCATTGCGCGTCACGAAGCTTGCAACCTCGCCGGAGGGCAGGGGGAGTCCGAGATGATGCTCCGTGTCGTTCCGGGTTCGAGCCGTTCTTTGGGCGGCTGTGGATGCGACAGTGGCGTTGGCCGGAATGTCGAGGCCGTAGAAGAGCTCAACCGGGATGTTCTGACGGTCGAGCAGGCGAACCTGTTTGATCTGCCGGCTTTTGAGGGTGGTGCGTTCGGGTACGCGGTATAGTTTCAGGTCGCCGAGCTGCTCCAGTTGGACCAACATCGCAGGAGCTGCAGGCAGAGCCAGCATGGGCGGCGGAGGTGCCAAAGCCGCCTTGAACATCATGTCGGAGCGCCTCGTCGCTGTTACCATGACTTCCTGATTTTTGTCATGGTGGATATCGCTGGTAGTGCCGCTCGGCCAGCACGTCGCCACGACGCGCGGACCGATGTCGAGAGGTTCCACTTCGTCAGTTTCATGATTGACGCGGCCCGCGACGATCTGCGTTCTCGCGGACGGAAATCCAACCGCATTGCTGTTGCCCAGTGTCACCCACGCTCCGAGATCCATTGATTTCGCATCGGCGGCGAGGGTGGCGGTGTAGTTGGCGGTCCAATCAAAGCCGCGAGAAAGATAGGACAACGTCACTTTCGCGGTTGTCGCCGCGGGGCTCTTCACGCGCGCCGTGAGAGTCGGAGTCGGAGACAGCCCCGGATCGGTGATGTAGCTGAACGTCTCGGGAAGTCCGGAGCAGTGTAGAGCCTCGACGCCCCCGGAAGTCTCGAACAGCGTGGCACCGCTGGCATCCGTGCGGATCCTGGCGAAGGTACGTGTTGTCTTGCCGGTTTTCGGGTTGGTCCGAACCAGCATGACCGAGCGACCCAGGCTCGCCGCGATGAGTGCCGCTGGATTCAACACCTGCGCATCGCGATTCTTCTCAATGAGCGTTCCCGGCAGCCCTTTGATGAGCACACTCGCAGGTTCAATGCCGTCCGCGACGCCTTCGAATCGAATCCGGCTCTCGCCTTCGGGAACGTTCACCGTCCGGGTTTCAGTGACCAGGGCAAACCCTTCGAGATCATTCAACTCGAGCTTTCGGTCGGCCTGCTCCGGGGCGCGATAGACGGTGATGGACAAACCACCTTCTCGCGGCACCGCCACATCCTTTGCGGCCGCGGCGAGCGGGAGCGATCCCAACATCACCAGCAGCGGTCGAAGCGAGGAGTGCACTTTTAGAAGCGGGTCGTGATGGTCGCAGTGACTTCCGCTTTGCCATTGGCCGGAATCTCCACCGACCATTCCGCCACGTCGGCGCTACGCCGCTTGCTCTTCTGGCTTTCCGCCGTAATCGTCGAGTCACCCCACAGGCCGTCCTGCAGTAACGACACCGTGACCGCTTTGGGAAGCGCATTGCTCAGGGAGTAGCGCATTTCGGTGCGCCAGTTGAAATCACCGAGCGCGGTTCTCTTGACCACCGTAGGCCGGACCTTGACGTCGAATGCATCCCCCGTCGAAAGCGACAGCAGCGATCCCATGGGTGTGTGATCGATATGACTCTCACCGATGAACTGCGGCTCACCGCGCTTGTCGTGCATGTAGAAGCGCAGGGTGCCCGCGGGAAGTTGGTCACCCAGGCCGGCCTTGGCGCTCGTAGAGAAGCGATAGACCGACTGTGCGCTTTGTGGCTGTTCGGAGGTGCCGAGCCAGGGGTTGCGGAACTCGTAGGCATGCTCGGCGGGAACGCCGTGCACATCCAGAAAGCTGACTTGTTTGGTCTGGAGGTTGGCGATTGTGGTGCGCTCGGCGATTGGATATAGATAGAAATCGCCCAGTCGCTCGCGCGAGCCGGTCTCAGTGCCGGGCTGCGCCAGGGTGGGCCGTGGCTGCGGCCGCCGCGGCGTCCAGTCGTTCGGTTGTGGGGCCTCGCCACCCGGGGAGGCCGCGACGAGCACTGTTTTGGCATCGTCGTAGGTGGTGCCGCTCGAATTGTTCAAAGTGATCCAACCCTGCACATCGAGCTTCGAATCGGCCTCGTTGTAGAGCGCCACGTAGTCGGCTTTCCAGCCGAGGCCCGGGGTGAGGTAGCTCAATGTAGCCGGCCGCGTGCCGCCTTTCGGACTGTTGATTGTCACTGAGAGTGTCGGCTTGGCGCGCAGGTTTTCGGGCACCTTGTCGAAGATGACCCGGACGGGTAACCCATCGTCCCGCAGAACCTCGATGCGCTCCCCGATCTTGAGGATCACGCCCTCATTGGTGGCCAGCACCAATGCCTTCTCGCGTGTCTCAGCGCCAGTGCCGGGACTGGTGCGCACCAGCGTCACTTCCTGGCCTACAGCCTTCTCCATCATTTTCTCGGGCGTCAGCAGGTCGAAGTCGAAGTTCTGCTCGACGATGCTGATCCCATCCGCCGCGAGCGACACGGTTTCGGGTTGAATCTGCGCCGAGACATTCTGGAACTCGAGGCGTTGACGGCCACCGGTGACGTTGATGCTCCGGTGGTCCTGAACGAGCGCCGTACCGTTGGCGTAGATTGTGACAGCCAGGTCGCGATCAGCCGCCGTCGCAGCCGCGGGCAACACGACTAGCGCGGCCAGCGCGCTTACTGCACTGCCACTCCACAGGGACGTTTTTGCTCGCATGGCCAGCCTCATCAACCTAAAACGAATGCAGCGCCCAAAGTTAGTGGCAAAATGCGGCTCTGTCGATATGAGGGCGCCGCAGCCATGAACAGGATCTCGCTTCTCGGAATTCCCCATGACGATAACTCGTCGTTCATGAAGGGCGCTGCGGGGGCTCCTGTACCCATTCGTAGCGAGTTGTACTCGGATGCGTACAGCATCTGGAGCGAGACGGGCGTCGATCTGGGCGTCGCGGGCCTGCTCGTGGACCATGGGGACATTCAATTCGATGGTGCTGCCGATGCGTGGGACCTGATTGAGAGCCGCGTGGGACGCGTTCTGGAGTCCGGTGATCCCCTGATCTGCCTGGGCGGGGATCATGCCATCACTCACCCGATCATGCGGGCTGTGCGGCGCCAGCACACGAGCCTCACTATCGTGCATATTGATGCGCATGCGGATATCTACCATGCCTATCAGGATAACCCGCGCTCTCATGCATCGCCTTTTGCCCGGATCATGGAAGAGCGGCTGACGGACCGGCTGATCCAGGTTGGTATCCGCACGGTGAATGATCATCACCGGGAGCAGTTCGCGCGCTTTGGGGTGGAAGTGATCGAAATGGCACACTGGACGCCGGATCTGCGCCTCGATATTCAAACACCCGTCTACATTTCCCTGGATCTCGACGGACTCGATCCCGCGTTTGCTCCGGGAGTGTCACACCGCGAACCCGGTGGGCCCTCCACGCGGCAGGTTCTCAACCTGATTCAAAGCCTGAAGCAACCCATCGTGGGCGCTGACATCGTGGAGTACAACCCGCGGTGCGACTTTGGCAATATGACGGCGACGGTGGCCGCGAAGTTGTTGAAGGAAATCGCCGGGATGATGATCAAAAACCGGAAGGTGCCATGAGGGTCGTCGACGCTGCCGAGATTCTGGCCGCGCTGGATGAGGACTCCGCGATTGCCGCTATCGAGACGGGCTTCAAGCGCTTCTCGGCGGGTCAGGCCCAGGTGTCGACGGTGTTGCACCTGGGTTTTGCGGAGCCGCCGGGCGACTGCCATGTCAAGGCGGCCGCGGTGGCGGGCGATGAGGTGTTTGTGGTGAAGCTGGCTACCAGCTTCTACCGCAATCCCGAGTTGAATCTGCCGTCCAGTAATGGATTCATGGCTGTGTTGAGCGCGCGTACGGGCGAGATGCTGGCGCTGTTGCATGATCAGGGACACCTCACGGATCAACGCACTGCGATGGCGGGTGCCATTGCCGCGCGGGCGATTCTCCGGGAGGGTTCGCGGACGTTAGGAATTGTTGGCGCGGGAACGCAGGCCCGGCTCCAGGCGAAATTGCTGAAACGGCGGCTCGGCCTGGAATCCGTGTTGATTTGGGCGCGCAACGGCAAACGCGCGTCGGCGCTCGCGAGTGAGGTCAGGGGTGAGGCGGTGACCCTCGAAGACCTGTGCTCGCGTGCTGATGTGATCGTAACGACGACGCCATCCACGGAGCCGCTGTTGATGTCAGTCATGATCAGGCCCGGTACGCGAATTGTGGCTGTCGGTGCGGATAGTCCCGGCAAACGGGAACTGGACCCGCGGATCCTGGCGCGTGGCCGCGTCGTTGCTGATTCGATCGCGCAGTGCGTCGATCATGGCGAGACCGGCTGGGCTGTTCGAGGCGGGCTGATCGATCCAACATCCGTGATTGAGCTGGGCGCGCTGCTCGAAACGCCTGTGGTCTTTTCGCCGGATGAGATCGTCGTCGCGGATCTGACCGGAGTGGCCATTCAGGATTTCGAGATCGCCAGGAGTGTCTGGCGGCGCCTGCAGTCGGGCGTGCGTCGGTAAAAATCTCTCGGCAGGTGTTTTGCGCGTGGTACATTGCGCCTCCCAAAAGGTAATGATTCTCATTTAGATCAGGGCGGGACGATGCTGGGAGGCAAGGGCGGACGCATTCGGCTTGCGGCGGCGGGGTTGCTGGCGGCAGCCGGCCTTGCGGCGTTCGACATTGCGGCCGCGGGAGCTGCCGCGGAGGTGGCACCTGCCGACGGGCAGCACGGCGAGTTGTCGCTCGAAGAAATCGTCGTTACCAGCGATCGGAAATCCAGCTTCAGCGCGGACCTGGTACAGGCCGGCAGCTTCCGCGGTGCCCGCCAGTTGGACACGCCTCTCACCGTCGCGGTCGTGCCGCTCCAGGTCATGGAGTCCCAACAGGCGCACGGCCTGTACGATGCACTGCGCAACACCGCAGGTGTCACGAGCTCGCAAACCAGTCCCACGGTCTACAACAATCTCTCGATCCGCGGCATTCCGGTGGACAACCGTGCCAACTACCGGCTCAACGGCAGCCTGCCGATAATCAACCTGATAGATCTGCCACTGGAGGACAAGGATCGTGTCGAAGCGCTGAAGGGCGCGTCCGCGCTGTACTACGGATTCACAACACCGTCCGGCATCATCAATCTGACAATGAAGCGCCCGACGATGGACCCGTACCTCTCCGTGGAGGCATTCGGAAACGAATACGGTACTGCTGCCGGGCACATCGACTTCGGGGATACCTGGGGAATATTCGGCGCGCGTTTGAACGGCGTATACGGGGACGTCGACTCTGGTATCGCCCACACGGGTGGCGGGCGCGGATTGATCTCCGCTGCGTTTGATCTGAAACCCATCGACGGGCTGACGATCAGCCTGGATGCCGAGCAGTTCTACAAGAATGTCGTCGAGCCGGCGTCCTTCAGGTATGCGAGCGCGCCCAAGGCAACGCTGGGGGAACTTTATCCGACACTCCGACTGCCGCCGCTGCTGGATCCGACCTCAAACTTCGGGCCGGATTGGGCCGTGAATCATGCACGGCAAACCAACGTGCTGCTGCACACCAACTATCGGATCACGCAGGCGTGGAGCGCGACAGTCGATATCGGCGACTCGCACATGTTGCGTGACCGGCGTTTCACTACGTTGACGCCAACAAACTTCGTGACGGGTGACGGAACGCTCAGCATCGGTTTGCAGGAGCAACACTATGAGAACAAGAATGCCCGGGCAGAAATCGCGGGTACTTTCTACACGGGCCCGGTGATTCACGATCTGATTCTCGGTTTTGCCGAGAACGTCAAGAATCAGGTCTCGCCCCCGTCGGTGCAGGCTTTGTGCCCCGGTCCGACGGCGGCCGCGAAGCCGGTAACCTGCGCCCAGAATTACTTCGATCCCCGGCCAATTCCGTACACCGCGTTGCCACCGGAGACGGCAGACACTACGCGAATACAGGACGTGGGTTGGTATGCCTTTGACCGGGTTGGCGTCGTTGATTGGCTCGATCTCCTGGGCGGGGTTCGCTATTCCGACTACACGGAGTCGAATGTTACGAAGGATGCCCAGACTTTCGCGGCTACTCCGCTGTCGTATTCGTACGGGTTCGTGTTGAAGCCGCGTCGTTGGGCGAGTTTGTACGGCACGTTCATCCAGGGTCTGGAGACGACACCGGGCGCTCCGTCGACGGCACTGAACGCCGGACAACAGTTGCCAGCCACTGAGAGCACGCAGCGGGAAGTGGGCATCAAGGTGGAGCCGGCGAAGGGGTTGTTGTTGCAGGCGGCGTATTTTGCAATCAACCGTTCTTCCACGTATGTCAATTCCGCGAATTTCTATGTGCAGGATGGTCGTGCTGTCTATAAAGGCGAGGAGCTCAGCGTGACCGGTGAAGTCACGCGTGATTTCTCCATCTATGCCAGCGGCCTGTTCCTGACAGCGGAGCAGGAGAATGGCGCGCCCACCGTCGTCGCGGCTAACGGCTCTGTGACTCCCACCTCCAATGGGCGTCGGATCGAGAACACGCCGACCCGGCAGTTCTCGATTGCGGGCGAGTATCGGCTGACGGATCTGCTTCCGGGGCTGGCAATCAATGCGGCTGCTTACTACACCGGTAACCGCGCCATCAACTCATTGAACAGCGCATTCATTGGCGGTTACACGCTGTTCGATGCGGGAGCTTCGTACACAATGCCCGTGAGCGGGCACCACGTGACGTTTCGCCTCAATGGCCAGAACATCGCGCGCAAGCGGTATTGGGCCTCCACAGGCGGGCTGGTTCTGTCGGAGGGGCCGCCGGGTGATGTGCGATTCTCGGTTGCCTATGACGTCTTCGCCCGATAGGGAGGGCTGAGCGGCCGCGTTATACTGGAGGCCATGCAGGTCATTCCAGCCGCCGCGCGAGAAAGAGCCTCTGCGCGGTTCGTCGCGATCTACGCGCTGGCCTATGCCGCGCTCTGGCTGGCCCTGCTGACCCCGGCCATCATTACCCTGGCACTGCGAGTGCGGCAGCTCGCTCCTGGCAATGCTGCTGAGCCGATCTCACGAGTGCTGATGGCGGGCGCGGTCGTCGCGCTGGTCAGCAATCCCATCTTCGGGGCTTTGAGTGACAGCACTCGCTCGCGCTTTGGCCGGCGGCGGCCTTGGCTGGTGGGTGGGGTGTTGTGCGGGTGCGCGTCGCTGGCGGTGATCGGGCTGGCGCCCACTGTCAACATCGTGTTGTGGGGGTGGTGTGCCGCCCAACTCGCGTTCAATGCGGTGCTGGCGGCGATGGTGGCCATCATTCCCGATCGCGTTCCGCCGGTGCAGCGGGGAACTGTCGTGGGTATCCTGGGCATATGCATGCCCATTGGGCAGATCACCGGTACGTTCCTGGTGCAGCTGTTGGTGGTCAACATGACACTGGCGCTGGTGATACCGGGCGTGATTGGGGTTGTTGGCGTGTTGGCCCTGACGGTCGCGTTGGGGCGTGAGCCAGGGGCGGTGGGCTTGCCGCCGGGGCGGTCCGCGGGGACGGCAGGGGCGGTCGGGCCGCTGGGGCATGGAGCGCCGATAGAGCATGTTGGGGCGGTGGTCGGCGCGGGGCCGGCTGCGCTGACGTCAACCGAGTCGGCATCGCCTGCGTCTGTTGGGGCTGCATTGCCGGCTGGGCCGCGCAGCCACCGCGACTTTGCCTGGGCCTGGATGAGCCGCGTGTTTTTCACCACCGGGTCGTGCTTCCTGCAGGCCTACCAACCTTTCTTCCTGCTGGACGCCCTGCACATGCCCGCCGCGGATGTGCCGCGCCTCATGTTCCGCTCAACGTTGGTCCAGGCGGCCATGGTGGTCATCTGGAGCGTTATTTCCGGTCGATTGTCCGATCGCATGGGATTGCGCAAGCCCTTCGTGATGACCGGCTCGATTCTGCAGGGCCTCGGCCTGTGGCTCATCGCCTGCTCCGATTCCTACACACGGCTGTTGTTTGGCGTTGGTTTGGTAGGGATGGGTCATGGTGTCTACGAAGGTGTCGACCTGGCCCTCGTGACCGATGTGCTGCCCGACCGGGCACGGCATGCAGCCAAGGACCTTGGTCTGCTCAACATAGCCAACACCCTGCCGCAGGTGATCGCGCCGCTTGCGGCCCCGGCCATCCTCGAGGTCAGCCGGGGCGACTACATGTTGCTGTTTGCCGTGGCGGGCACGCTGGCCGTGCTCGGCTCCGTCTTCCTTCTGCCGCTGAAAAAAGTCCGCTAGTCCAATAAAAGTACCAACGTTGTCTTTTTGGTACGTTTAAAAATATATTTTAATTTCAATTAGTTGCGCGGCGCCGGAACAAATTCGTTCGGAGACTAATTGACAACGTTGTCAGCAGCGGTGTAATTCTGCGCGCCACAGTCAAACCAACTGTTCGGGAGGGGGAAGATGGCGACTGTATACAGGACCGTTGCACTGCTCGTGGGCGCCAGCCTGCTGTCCATGGCCGGCGCACACGCCGCGGAGGAGGCGGCTAAGCCGCAAGAGCCGGTGGATCTCGCCGAAGTGGTTGTTTCGGTTGAGCGCGTCACACAGACGTTGCAGAGTTACGCGGGAACGGCGGTCACGGCCACCCAGTCGGAGCTCGACTCACTGGGCGCCACCAATCTCGTCGACATCCCGTCGGTTCTGCCCGGCGTGGAAATCTCCAATTACGAAGACAATACCAACATCTACGTGCGCGGTATCGGCAGCGACGCCAATACCGAGCTGGGCGATCCGGCCGTGGCGCCGCATCTCGACGATGTCTACGTGCCACGCCCCCGCGGCCTGCAGGTGGCGTTCTTCGATATCGACCGTGTCGAAGTCAACGTGGGTCCGCAGGGCACCATCCGCGGCCGCAACGCCCTGGGCGGTACCGTCAACATCGTGTCCAAGAAGCCGGAATTCAACAAATTCGATGGCTACGCACAGGTTGGTTATGGCAACTACGACGAGAAGGAATATCGTGGCGCGCTGAATCTGCCACTCATCGATGACGTCGCCGCGGCGCGCTTTTCGGTGTACTCATCGAATCACGACCCGTTCGTCAAGAACCAGGGTCCGCTGCGGCAACTGGCCGGGTGGGAGTCCCAGGACGACGTGGGCGGTCGGGGCCATCTGCTGATCAAACCGATGGAGCAGTGGTCCATTCTGTTTACGGGTGATTATCTGCGCTCGCGCGGTACGGGTTCCCGCGGCGTCGATTTCTTCCAGGCTTCGATGGCCGGCATCAACTTCAATGATGTCAGCGATCCGCGCCAGGTCAACCAGGTAGGCTTCAGCCCGACTCAGGACACCCGTCACTGGGGTATGTCGCTGAACTCGACGTACAAGACCGACTTCCTGAATGTCCAGTACATCGGCGCATATCGCAGTCTGCACTACATCTCGGATCACCCATCGGGTGGCCGCGGCTATGCGTTCCCCGGCGATGATGCAATTTCGATTGAACGCGGCGGCCTGGCTCAGCCGGGCACCCCTGAAGGCCAGGAATACCTGATGGAGCGCGTCTACGGTAACTACAGCGCGTTGGATTGGGATACGACTTCGAAGGAGCACACGCACGAGCTGCGCTTCACTTCGCCGGACTCGGCGGACAAGCTCACCTGGGCAGCCGGCCTGTACTACTTCCGGGAGCATCAGGACGTATTCTTAGGCATTCCTCAGGACTACAACACCAGCATTCCGTACCTGGAATTCAACCAGGGCAGCACCAACGGCGAATCCAAGTCCGGTTATGCGGATGCGACGTATGCGATCACCTCGAAGTGGAAAGTTACCGCGGGTGCCCGCTACTCGAACGAGAGCAAGGACCGCGAGGGCTTCAACTTCATCGCGAGCCTGAATACCAACGGTGTTGCGGTTCGCACCGGCACCCCGGGGTTCAGCTTTACCGGACTGTCACGGGCACTGCGCAATCCCGATGCGAATGGCGATGGAATTCCAAACACGCTGGCGGACGTCGTCGCGTTGTACCAGGCCGGTATCGCTTCCTACGGCGTCAACGACACATTGCAGACGTTCCTCGCCGGTGGTTGCGTGCAGGCCAGCCAGTTTGGCGGCACTTGCGCCAATTACCCCGGGCTGAAGAGCGCCGGTGGTGGGGCAACCGTGCAGCACGGCCAGAACTCCGACAAATTCGTGGATTGGCGCGCTCGTACGCAGTACGAGTTTACCGACCAGAACATGGCGTACGCCCTGGTGGCCCTCGGTCACAAGGCACCTAGCTTCAATGACACTGTTGACGCAGGCAACGGCAAGCTGATCACTCCGCCGGTCGGGCCTGAAAAGAGCATGATGGTCGAGGTGGGCAGCAAAAATCTGTTCCAGGTTCTCAACCACCCGTTGGTGTTGAACGGCTCGGTCTACTACGTCCGTTACACCGATCAGGTGTTCAGCTCGCAGGTGGGCGTGGCGTTCCTCGCCAACGATACCGCCGGCCAGGCCGCCTGCCTGGACAACAATCCAAACACGTCCTGTCCCACGGTGACGTTGAACCAGAACGTCGGCAAGTCGCGCAACATCGGCTTCCAGTTGGATAGCGCCTACAGTCTGGGCCATGGGCTGGCCCTTGCGGGAACGATCCTCTATCAGAACACCCGTTATCTCGACGGTTCGGTGGTGGTGGATGGTCGTCGCGGCGGTCCTCCGGGCAGCAGCGGCAGCCCGTTGGTTGACCTCGGTGGAAACGAGCTGCCACGTTCGCCGCCACTCACTCTGAACCTGCGGCTGAACCAGGCGTTTGCAGTCCCGGGTGGTATGGCCGACTGGGTGATCTCGGGCACTTACAAAACCCGTCAGTTCCTCACCGCTTTCAACGGTGGCCGGGGGCAGAACGGCTCGCGTGATGTGACCGCCGTGAATGCCGCTGGTGAGGCGACTGCCTACGGCGCTGAGGAGCTGCGTCTGTTTGACAAGGTTGACGGCTACTTCCACATGGATCTCGGCTTGGGTTACACGCACGAGGCCAGCAATGTCCGTGTTGAGGCCTATGTCAACAACGTGACTGACGAAGCCCACGCCACGCAGGCTGGCATCGATCCGGGCACACAGGAGTTCATTTTCAACCCACCGCGCACGTACGGTCTGCGGATGCAGGTGAGCTTCTGAAGATGCGCCGGGTGTTTCTATTGGGGGCGGCACTGGCCGCGGCGGTGATTGTTGCTACCGCGGTGGAGGCTGCAGGGCCAAAGCCCAGTCTGTGGCCGGTGGTGACCAGCCCGGTCAAGAAGGATCCGCGCCTCGAGGCGCGGATCACCGAGCTGTTGGGCAAGATGACTCTCGAGCAGAAAGTCGCGCAGATGCTGCAGGCTGACATCCGTTCCGTTACTCCGGAGGATGTCCGAAAGTACCGGCTGGGCTCGATCCTCAATGGCGGCGGCGCCTTCCCGGGGAATGAGAAGTATTCGAAGGTGTCCGACTGGGGTGCCTTGGCAGATAGCTTCTACGATGCGTCCATGGACACTGCAGGGGGCGCTCCAGCGATTCCCATCATGTGGGGCACCGACGCAGTTCACGGCCACAACAACGTCGTTGGCGCGACTCTGTTTCCGCACAATGTAGGTCTGGGAGCGGCACACGATCCTGATCTGATTCAGAGGATTGGAGAGGCCACCGCGCGCGAAGTGGCGGCCACCGGGATCGATTGGACGTTTGCTCCAACGGTCGCGGTTGTTCAGGACCCTCGTTGGGGACGCTCATATGAGGGTTACTCCGAGCGGCCTGACATTGTGAAGGCATACGCTGGCAGGATGGTGCAGGGGCTTCAAGGCACGGGTGGCACGCCAACATTCCTCGATGGCAACCACGTTGTCGCAACCGCCAAGCACTACATCGGCGATGGCGGTACCAACCACGGGATCGACCGCGGTAACAACGAGGCGTCTGAACAGGAATTGTTCAAGGTCCACGGACAGGGCTATGTCACCGCGCTCGAGGCCGGAGCACAGACGGTCATGGTTTCCTACAACAGTTGGCGGGGGGTCAAGATGCACGGCCAACGTCACCTGCTCACCGAGGTGCTCAAGAACCGAATGGGGTTCGACGGCATCGTCGTGAGTGATTGGGATGGCGTGGATGAAGTGCAGGGATGTGCCAAGGACCGCTGTGCCCAGGCTATCAACGCGGGCATCGACATGATCATGGTGCCCGATCTATGGAAGGGGTTTCTGCGGAACACGGTGTCGCAGGTGCGGGCTGGCGACATCCCCATGGCGCGCATCGATGATGCGGTCACGCGGATCCTGCGCGTAAAGTTGCGCGCGGGACTGTTTGAGAAGGGTCGGCCGTCATCCCGGCCCCTGGCGAACAAGGTCGCCCAGGTTGGTGCAAAGGACGATCGCGCGGTCGCGCGTGAAGCGGTTCGCAAGTCCGTAGTGCTACTCAAGAATGACAAGTGCCTGTTGCCACTGTCTCCCAAGGCGAATGTGCTCGTGGCCGGCGACGGCGCGAATGACATCGGCAAGCAGAGTGGCGGTTGGACGATCTCGTGGCAGGGAACCGGCAATACCAATGCCGATTTTCCGGGCGCGACCTCCATCTACGACGGAATCAATGCGGCAGTCGCCGCTGCGGGAGGCAAGGCCACCTTCAGTGTCGACGGCAGCTTCCAGACGAAGCCCGACGTGGCGGTTGTCGTGTTTGGCGAAAGCCCGTACGCCGAATGGCATGGTGACATCGAGTCACTCGAGTACCGGGGGCCTGTCGGTGACGGACAGGTTGTCGATATGAATCGGCCCGCTCCGGAAGTGAGTCCTGTGTTCGACGAACCAGACTACGAGACCGCGCCCGTGATGCAGCCCGCCGCCCCGGTGGCGGATCTGGCCCTGCTGAAGCGTCTGAAAGACAGCGGCATTCCGGTAGTCGCCGTCTTCCTGACGGGTCGGGTTCGCGGCGTGACACCGGAGATCGAAGCCTCGGACGCCTTCGCGGTTGCCTGGCTGCCGGGCACTGAAGGTGGCGGCATCGCGGATGTCCTGTTTCGCAAGCGCAATGGGGCAGTCGGCTTCCCCATCTCAGGGAAGCTCTCCTACGCCTGGCCTCGCGGCGGCACGGGTGGGGCTCCGTTATTCCCGTATGGCTACGGCCTCGGGGGTTGCAATCAGCATTGAGACGCGCCATCGTCGTGGGAACCATGGCGAATGCAACGATTATCGATGTCGCAAAACACGCGGGTGTTTCGATCAAAACCGTCTCGCGTGTCATCAACAACGTAAAGACGGTTAAGCCGGCAGTTCGCGAGCGCGTCATGCGCTCGATCCAGAAGCTCGATTACCACCCCAATCCGTCAGCCCGCGGATTGGGAGGCAACCGCTCCTATCTTCTGGCCCTCTTGTACGACATTTCCTGCGGCTATTACGCCACCAGTGTGCTCGCCGGCGTCATGGAAAGAAGTCGCGCGGCGAAATATCAGATTGTCATGCAGCCGTGCGACTACAACGCGGATACTCTTTCCGACGATGTATCGCGCAGTGTGCGGCAGTCACGCGCCGATGGCGTCATTCTGACTCCACCCCTGTCTGATCTGAGCGCCGTGACTGAAGCAGTCGAGGGGCTGAACATCCCTTTCGTGAAGATTGCGCCGGGAAAGCACCCGGACAACTATCGAAGTGTCTGTACCGATGACCGCGAGAGTTGCGCCCGCATGACGGAACAACTGGCCGCGCTCGGCCATCAGCGCATCGGATTCATCATCGGCAACCCGGATCACGCCGCGCTCATCGACCGCTACAAAGGCTACATGGATGGACTGGAGGCCTGCGGTTTGAAGTTGGATAAGACACTGGTGGTGCAGGGATACAACTCGCACGAGTCCGGCGTTCAATCGGCACGCAAGCTGCTGAACGTGGCGCCCGCCAAGCGTCCGACGGCCATCTTTGCCAGTAACGACGAGATGGCGGCCGGCGCTCTCACCGTGGCGCACAGTCTGGGGCTCGGCGTTCCCGAGGACATCTCCATTGTGGGATTTGATGATGCGCCCCTGGCAAGTCAGGTATGGCCCGCGTTGACCACCATCCGCCAGCCCATCCAGGCCATGGCGGCCGAGGCGGCTGCACTGTTGTTGAGCGCGCTGGGCGGTGAGCCGGCCGACCATTCCAAGCACGTCCTGACTTCCTCCCTGATGTTCCGGCAGTCCACGGGACCGGCTCCCAACAGGTCTCGAAGACTGAAGCGCGCCTGATGTCTTCGACTACACCTCAGGTCGTGTGCCAGCCCTCGAGCGCCGGGGTGGCCAACGACGAGGTGCATCGCCTGCTGGTGGATCATGCGGGCCGGTTGTGGAGCTGCGCGGAGAGCGGAGTCGATATATCGCCCTGGTGGGCGACGTGGTGGTTCAGGTCTTTCTCCGCCGTGTTGTTGGCACTCGTCATCTGGTGGGTCTACCGTATGCGGATTGACCGGATTTCGCAGCGGATGGTCATTCGCATGGAAGAGCGAATTGCCGAGCGGACGCGGATTGCCCAGGAGCTGCACGACACGCTGTTGCAGGGCCTCATGAGCGCTTCATTGCAGCTTGCCGTGGCCAACAACCAGTTGCCCGCGGATGCGCCGGCCAAACCACTGGTCTCACGCGTGTACGAGATGTTGCGGCAGTTGATTCAGGAAGGGCGCAACACGGTGCGGGGACTGCGCATCCGGCAACTGGAGTCGGATGAGCTGGAGCGGGCGATTTCGCTCATTCCCCGCGACATCGGGGCTGACCCCGAAGTTGAATTCAAGATGTCGGTTGAAGGTACGCCTCGTTCGCTACGCTCGGCTGTTCGGGAGGATGTCTACTGGATAGCGCGGGAAGCCCTCGTGAATGCGTACCGGCATTCCGGCGCCCGCCGCATCGAGGCTGTGTTGGAATACTCGAGGAAGGGGATTCGTATGGTTATCAGGGATGATGGTTGCGGTATGGATGAGGACGTGGTCCGGTCAGGACGGGAAGGGCATTGGGGACTGGCGGGCATGAACGAGCGCTCGGAACGGATTGCCGCGCGTCTCAATGTATTGAGTGCTCCGGCGGCGGGAACCGAGATCGATCTCATGGTCCCCGGTCAGGTCGCATTTGATCCGGGAGCCGGCCATGACTGACCTCTTTCCCATCCGGATCCTGTGTGTGGATGATCATCCGTTGTTTCGTGAAGGAATCGCCACGGTAATTGCCAGTCAACCTGACATGACAGTGGCTTCCATGGCCGCCACGGGAATGGAGTCGATCGAGGAATATCGCAAGGTGCTGCCGGATGTCGTTTTGATGGACCTGCGATTGACTGACATGAGCGGTATCGCGGCGCTCTCGGCCATCCGTAATGAGTTTCCAGATGCGCGCATCATCATGCTGACCACGTTTGAAGGGGACGTCGAAGTACAGCGAGCCCTGGCGGCGGGTGCGCGCGGCTATATGCTGAAAAGTACGCCGCTGGAGGAGCTCCTCGCGGTGATCCGCGATGTGCATCACGGTCGCAAGTACCTGCCCACCCAGGTTGCACAGACATTGGCGGAGCACATCGGCACGGAAGTGTTGAGTGAGCGCGAGATCGAAGTGCTGAAGCAGATCGCCGAAGGCAACCGCAACAAGGATATCGGTGTGCAGCTCTCAATCTCCGAGGAGACCGTGAAGGCGCATGTACGGCACATTCTGGAGAAGTTGAATGCGAAGGATCGGACCCAGGCGGTTTCCATCGGCATTCGCCGTGGAATCATTCAGCTTTAGACGGTCAGTCCTTCAACACCGTGACGTCGATCCGCTTGCGGCCAAAAAGCCGTGCATCCACGGACCAGGCTCCGGGTCCCAGCATCGCCAGACTGACCCCGATCATGCCGCGGATGATGTGTTCGTATCCGGCGCCGGCCAACACGCTCGATAATTCCACGAGCGCCTGCAACAGTCCGCCAATGGGCGTCCAGAAGCCCATGATCAGAAGCAGTCCGCTCACGATGTCCGCGGCGTAGGGGAGTGCGGCGATGGTTGCGCCGGAGCTCAGTGTGCGGAGGGTGCCTTCGAGGACGGACGGAATTCCTTCAGCCAACCGCAGAAGCAGCAGCCCGGCCCCCGGCCATTCATTGGGAAACGTCGTGTATAGGCGTTGCATGTGGTTATTCATCGAGAATAGCGAGGCCCCGATAGACCGGACAGCCTGAGAATGCGTGTCCGGGAATCACCCTATCGAGTGATCAGGTGCGCTCCAGCCAGTTGAACGAGGTGTTACAGCAGCGGATTGTGATTTCGCCAGCTGGAATGGCCGACGGCAGGGCACCCGCTGCGGCAGGATCGGGCGAGCGGTTTGAGATATCGAGATGGCGCGCCTGGCGGGACTCGAACCCACGACCACCGGCTTAGAAGGCCGGTATTTTAGGTCCAGCCGCGTCCATTGAGATCCGGTCTATTTTATAACTAATTGTTTTTATTGAGGCAGCATCCTGAACTATCCAAGCACTGCCAGCAAAGTCCTCGGCGCTAGTGTAACGGTGGTGTAACGAGATCTGCTAACCTCGAGTCACTCAGGGACTGACTCGGGGCGCGCCTCCATGCTGACGGTTAAAAGACTGCAGAAATTAGAAGCGGACAAATGGGCATCGGACGGAGGAAGCCGTGGCGCTGGCGCGCTTTGGTTCCGCAAATCCAACGATGGTCAGCGCACGAATATCTATTTCGGCTACGCGCACGAAGGCAAAAAGCGGAAATTGCCGATCGGCACCTATGACGAGGAGGGCATATCTGGACTGACCCTCAAGGACTGCCGCGAGAAATACGGCGTGATCAGCGCGATCTACCAATCCGGGATTGCTGATCTGCACGCGCACTTCGAGCGAGAGCGCGCGGCCGCGGAACGCGCCAAGCATGCCGAGGTAGAAGCAGCTCGGCGCGCCGCTGAGGAAGCACAGCGCGGCACATTGCGGCAGCTCCTTGCAGCACGTGTGTCCTATCTCCAGCGCAAAGGCAGTACCAACAGCGCGAAGGATGAGGACAGTATGTTCCGGCGGCACCTCCCAAAGGAACTCAAGGATCGCAAGGCTACCGAACCAGGCGCACCGGAATTCAAACTGGTTATCGGGAAGCTCGTGGAGGCTGGGCACGGACGTGGCGCCGCCAAATTGCGCACCGCCCTTCGAGCAGCCTATCAACTCGCGATTGATTCCGGCACCGATCCAGACGTTCCATTAGAGTTTGGAGCGTTCGGGATCACGGTCAATCCGGTCGCATCCATTAGCGCGCGTTCCCTGTCGAAGTACAACCGGGCCCGCGAGCGCACACTGTCGGCACCCGAACTCACGGCCTTTCTGAAGCGGGTAGATGCAATTGAACAGGTGCAGCTACGAGAGGCGCTGAAACTGTGCCTGTATCTCGGAGGGCAGCGTCCAACTCAACTCCTGCGAACAGTGGCGACGGATATCGACATTGATGCAGGCAGCATCACTCTGCATGACAAGAAAGGTCGACGCCGCGCAGGACCGCGCCGCCATGTGGTGCCCCTCACCAAGGAGGCATCAGCGATCCTCGAAGCGCGCTTGGTAGTGATCGTCGACATTGGCGAGCGTCGTAGGGCGCTCGGTGATTTTAGGGCAGTTCCGGTGTTTTCGACTGACGATGTAACGCCAATGTGGCGCAACACATTGAGCGCCCTGGTCAAAGAAATATCCGATAGCATGGTCAAAGAGGGAGAGGCACGCGCGCCATTTCAACTGCGAGATATCCGCCGGACTTGCGAAACCATGTTGGCGGCACTCAAAGTGTCCAAAGACGTCCGCTCACAACTGCTGAGCCACGGATTAGGCGGTGTGCAAAACAAACACTACGACCATCACACTTACTGGCTGGAAAAAGTGCAAGCCTTGAAGCGATGGGCAGCGCACTTGGCCAAGCTGAAAGCGGGCAAGTCTGCGGATATAGTTTCGCTGACTAACAGCAGATCAGTGCCCGTGACGCGCGCCTGAATCTCAGGCAGCCTAGCCCGCACTCTCCGTCTCCCGGATACGTTTGGACTCCCTCTACCGCTTCAGCGCGCTGAGCTAGGAGCGCTTCAGGGACTATTTTGAAGGTTCGCGCTAAGGCGCAAACGCATGCCCTGACTTTATACGGACTACTAAACTTGAAGCACACATGATCCTCTTCTTGCCCGCAGCGGTTGGCACGTTCCAACGGCATCGCAATTCGTAGACAATGCGCTAGGTTCGTTAGGGGAGGTCTGGCAGCGTGACATGGCATGACGGGTTAACCATGGCAGTCGAGTTTGTTAGGTATGTCACTTGGCCGTTGGTAATCGTCTATACAATTCGGCGCATCGGACCAAGTCTGCTCAATGTACTGCGGGGCCGGCAGGTGGAATGGCAGGGCTTTGGAGTCTGCGCCAGCGTCCGCGCCTTGGAGCAGCAACAGGCAACGGCCGCTGCCGAAAGCTCTGTGGTCAAGCCGCCGGTAGTTGCGCCTCTGCCTGATCGTGCCGCCCTGCAAAGTCTTCAGCAATCGATTCAGAGTCTAATTGCAAATCTTCCCCCACAGGAGCGGGAAGCCGCACTACTTAGAGGGCTCACACTTGCGCGCCTCGCTGGTAAGCACGAGTTTGTATATAACCGGATCTTTGGGAGTCAGATTGCTGGCCTGAAACGATTGGACGAACTTGGGTCAGTAACGATTGACCAAGCTCGTGAGTTCTTTGATGCCCATGCAAAACAATTCCCCGCCCTGGAAAAGTATGGCTTTGACAACTGGCTCGGATTCATTAAGGAAGCAGGCAGCCATGGGCTGGCTGACGCCGTCACTCGTTTTGTAGAACAGATGCCTCCGCCGACGACGGATCAGGTGCAACTGGCCCGGCAGTTCGGCGCTCATGGGCGCAGCCAGCGCGTCGACTCCCTAGAGCGAACCCTTTGAAGATCACTCCAAACTCGGAACACCTGGGAAAAAACCGCCGAATCTGGTCCCCCCGATGGCCACTGCCTGCTGATTCACGGCTCATCGCGCGCAATCTGGTTGATGTTTCGGCCGATCGCGCCGATCTCGGCCACCGACCTTTTCTGCTCCCTTCGTCGTCGGATCAAAGAATGTAGTTGACATGAGGGCATGCGGGCTTCCCCGCTGGCCTGCACGATCTATGTTTCTCCAGCGAAGCGCTCATAGGCTTATTGTCCGTCCGACAGTTGAGCGATGACTTGGAGCGTCCCGGGATGAACCGACAACCCAGCGTTGAAGTACGCTGCCGCTTGGCTGACAACCTGAGGCGATATCGCTACTACCGCGGCTATACACAAGAGCGACTGGGGAAACTGTGCGGCCTGCGTGGGAACTATGTTAGCGACGTTGAGCAGGCGACGGTGAACATCACGCTTGCCAACCTCGAGGCGGAGGTCTTGAGCGTCCTCAAACGGATTGAAGCGCGTGGAAAAATGGAGACCACCCACGGACTTGTGCAATCGGTGTCTTGCCTAGGTGAGGAAAGACGAAGGTACTTAATGCGCGAAGCGATGGATGATCTACGCGCGTCAACTCGTCGCGGGCAGGGCTGCGAGGATCGGGGCATGCGCCCGCGTACGGCTGGCATAAACCGGGCGGATAATCTGAAGGCGGTAGAACTGGCGCCAGCGATGCCTGGCGGACGCGCATGGATACCGTGCTAGGATCGTTCGGAAAGTGATCTCTCAGGGAGAAGGTTGACATGCCAATTGGATATCCGCTTACCGCCGCCGAGACCGCCGCCTCCGTGACGGCGGTCAACTATGCGTACCCGCCTGGCGTCGTGGACCGATACGGTTTTAATACCAGCCCCGCCTCCGTCACGGCGATCACGCAGGCCACCTCAGCTCAGATCACTGTCAACACGACAGGTCCTGCGAACCCTTTCCTCATCGGGCAGGCGGTATCTATCTACGGCGTCAGCGGAATGACGCAAATCAATGGACTGGGCGCCACAGTGAGTGCCCTGGGAGGAGCATCAGGCGCCTGGACGATTACAGTCAACATCAACAGCTCTGGCTTCTCCGCTTATACCTCGGGTGGCACAATTTCCGCGGATATGAGTGCGGCCGTCTCGGCTGCCGCTGCTGTGGGGGGCACAGTTACCTTCGGAGCTGGAATCTATCTCTTCACCAACGTGAATCTGAACCAGAATGTCATCTTCCAGGGCCAGGGGATGACCTCCACGACCTTGCGCTGTCCGCAAGCTAATATCTCCGGCTCACTCTATTCGACGAACCTGTTCACCGACAATTCCGTGCTCGATTCGGTAACCTTCAAGGATCTGACGCTCGATGGCAATTGCACCCAGGCCGGCACGGCGGGGACTTCCGAAGTAGCATTGGTGAAGCTCACGCATACCAACAAGATTCGCTTCGAAAACGTCACATTCACGCACTACGCGGCGCGTTCGGGCGGTACTGTCATTCTGCCAAACCAGTTTTTTAATGCGATCTCGATTCGCTTCGCGACCCAGGTGGATTTCGTCAACGTTATCTCCACCGAAAACTATTACGAGCAGATCGATGTTTATTTCGCGCCTGGAGTGAATGGCAAAGCAAACTTTGAGCGCTGCTCACTGATCAACTCTACCGGCGGCACGGCGGATCATACGTTCATCGAAGTAACCGGCGGACATACGGTGATTCTGGCGGCTTTCGTGCTCAATAACCGTAGCCAATCCTGCATCAATCTAAACGTGCCGCTGTCGGCCTATGTGAGCAAGTGCCGCTTCATCAATGAGATCGGGGCACTCGGGCAGACGATCGCTATCAACGTGGGGCAGGATTTGTTTCCCTACAACAACAATGTCACCATCGAGGGCAACTACGCCTTCAACAAGAGCCAACTACTGGCACTCGGGCCGGGACAGAACCAGATCGTCCGTGACAACATCGCCATACACTCCACCGTCTACGCGCTGGAATTTTTGAGTGGCTTGAATTCCTCCGCGCTATCGACTTACACCAGCGTTCTTCCGGCTTACGCTAACGGATCTTATCCCCCTGTCGCTCTGCCTACGTTGGGACTGGTGATCGAGGGCAATGAGATCCAAGGCTGTCTACCCGGACAGGCCGCTATCAAGCTGCGCGATCTTTCCCCGGCCACGGGCTTCTGGTTCCAGTATGTGGACATCAATGACAATGTGGTGGCCACCGATACATCTTACGTGCACACCTTCGCGATCCACTTCCAGGATTGTGACAATCTCAACATCAAGGGCAATTTCCTGGGATATGGCGGGGATGCGATTCTGTGTGATCAGACTGCTGCCAACATCAACATCGTGGAGAATACCTTCACCTCGGTGCAGACCACGGCAAGTGATGACGTTCTCTTCAATACCTACGGCCCTACCGATGTGGTGGTGCGCGACAACACTTTTACGAACTATCCACGCCAGGGTTATTACAACGTAAATTTTTTCGCGGGCGTGAATATCAAGGGTGGGGCATTGATCGAGGACAACATCGGTATGAAGCCGCCGCTGCCGGTCAATTCGTCAGCGACCACCGACTATGTGATCCGCAACACCCGGCTGAAGCGCGTCACGGCGGCGCCTTCAACGGGCAACTGGGGAATCGGGGATGTTGTGTATTCGGTACCGGCTACCGGAACGCCGCAGGAATATGATTGCACCACCTACGGTTCTCTCGGCACGGCCTTGTCGGGAGTGACCCTCTCCGGCACGATCGGGGCTTATACTGGAACGGTCACGGCGGGTGTATCGCAGTTGAATGTCGGAATGGGGATCGTGATCGCCGGTGCCAACCCGCAATGCATCCTGACTATCTCGGGTACCACGATCACCTTCCATCAGCAGCTGTCGGCGACAGTGACGAATGCGGCAGTGAGCCTGCTGGCCCCGACTTTCCATGCAGCGGCAAACTTCGCATAGGGAGTATCAAGCGCTGCAACAAATTCCCGAAGAATGCAGAGTTGGTGCGAACGGATTTTAGCGGTTTGGGTGGGATTTCTCGGAACGGGAGTTGAAGTCGGCGGCGGCGCGACGCTCACCCTGAATTTCGAGCGTCCTTGAAGGCGAGGCTCGCCCGCCCACTAGCATGTGAGTCGTAACCCGCGATCGTGCGACCGTGGCGTCCGCGCCAACTGCTCGGTGCCACCTGCGGAGCATGGGGTCGTTGCCGACATGACCCCCGGGGGCCATCAACGAGATCGTGCCCGCGGGAGTTCCAGTGCAGCCGATCGATTGGACGACCGGGGCGGTGCAGGCGTTGTTACGCACCGAGCATCCTATTGGCACCCGATTCCTATACGACTATCACTTCTACCATCACGTTCAAATGCCGGTCATTCAGAAGTTGCGCGCGCAGTTCGTGTCACAGCTCATCGGCGGCCCAGCGCTCGCACCCGTATGGCATGCCCGTCGCTGTCACGTGCAACTCCAACTTGCATGATTCTTTGGGAAGACGGGAGTCTCGGGTTTAAGCCTCCGACGTTTTGGTCGGCGGGACCAAAGAGTCGCCCGATCAGAGAGTCCAGCGAGAAAATATTCCGCGCATTTGCGGCGCTAGTGAAACGGTAGTGTAACGAGACGCCTCAGACCGCCCCAGGACCATGGCGCCTCGTGAACGTAACTCTTTGAATTTAGTGGCGCGCCTGGCGGGACTCGAACCCACGACCACCGGCTTAGAAGGCCGGTGCTCTATCCAGCTGAGCTACAGGCGCGCGAAAGGCAATGGTCGATCCCGGAGGGCGACCACCAGCCCAATATTCTGATCGATAGCCGCGGCAGGGGAAAGGTCAGTCTGCGTGATTTCGCTTGTGAAAGTCCTTCGCGAGATCCGCCACTGTAATTTGACCGAACCGCGCCATCAGCCGCTCCCTCGCATCTGACAGCGCCTCTTTGAGGCCCAGATTTACGGCCTGCTCGACGAGGCAGCGGGGGTGGTCGTCGGACAGGCCCAGCGCGAAGATCGGTGGCTCACCGAGCGCGCGGTAGATATCCAACAGGCTGATCTGGGCCAGCTTCCTGGCAAGCACCCAACCGCCCCCGTGTCCCTTCTCGGATTCCACGTAGCCCTGATCCCTCAGGCCTCCCATCGTTCGTCGCACCACCACGGGGTTGGTGTTCAGCATCCTGGCCAGCACGTCTGATGTGAGGGGACCCTCGTGCCGGTCCATGTGGATCAGAACGTGCAGCATTCGTGACAGGCGGTTATCGCTTCTCATACGGAACATTATAAGTTGCGTGAGAGGCCGTGTCGCCTTATCATGTAACTTGTGAAGTTTCTTAATGGTGGGCGTGCAATGATCAGCTCGTATGAGGACCCTGAGTTCTGGAGTGCTTTCGCCGGGCATTACCACTCCGTGGCCAGTTTGTTCACCGTCTCCTATGCGGAGCGTGCGTGGGCGGAGGCCTCGTTGCCAAAGGATGCCTATGTTCTGGACATCGCAACAGGAATCGGTGCCCTGGCAATTGTTGCTGCGCGGGCGGGCGGGCGAGTCCTTGCGACCGACTTCGCTGCAGGAATGGTCGAGCGTGTTTTGTCTTTGAAGCTGCCAAACGTCGAAGCGCGGAAGATGGATGGGCAGGCGCTCGATATTCCTGATGCGTCGTTCGATGCGGCCTTCTCAATGTTCGGGATCATGTTGTTCCCGGACTGGCAGGCGGGACTGTCCGAAATGGCCCGTGTCGTGCGCTCTGGCGGTGTTGGTTCCATCGGGACCTGGAAGAGTCCGGAAGGGGCAGCAACCACACTGTTGCTTGCGCAGATCGGAGCGAGGCTCTATCCGGATATCGATTATCCGCACCCCTGGGGTGGACTGGTTGAATTGTCAGATCCTGACCGGCTCCGTTCAGCCATGGTTAACGTTGGATTCAGGGACATCCGCATCGTGGAGGAGACGCGTGAATTCCTCGTCACACCCGAGATGCTCGAAGCGCCCGATCAACTGTTTTGCTTCAGTCCGCTCTGGCCGCTGCTCGGTCAGTTGCAGCGGCAGCGGGTTGTTGACGTTATTCGCGAGGAGCTCGCTGCTCGCAGGGGTGTGCTGCCCGTTCCCTCGACCGCATTGATTGCAACTGCCGTACGAGCCTGACTGGGAGGCTGTTGCGCCCAACAGTCTGGTTGAAAAACAGTGTTTTGTTGACGTCATCGATGTTACGGGTTTCAGCTGCCCCGATGTTGTTACATACATCAGTTACGACGAGTCAAACGACTATCACGTGTACCGAAAAACAGCTGGAAAGTGGGGCGAAATCTACAAGTGCCAGATCGTGGGATGCTGAGCTGTGATGCGGCATTTCGCGTCACAAACTGACGCGCCCGGTCTGTTTGCAAATGCTCCTGGAACCTGCAATGTGGATCTTTCCCGAGCACCCACGCGCTGCCGCGCGAGTAGGATTTGCCCATCGAAAATAGTTGGGCAATGGACATGGACAGTGTACGGATAACGAGTGACCTTCCGAGGGTCAGTCAAAAGATCGCGCTCATGGGATCGCTCGTGAGCCGACTGGTCGCGTTCTGCCTGCTGTACTTTGCGCCGACGCTGGCATACGAGCAGGGCACGCCCGCACCCGCGCCTGAGCCTGTTCAGGCGGTCACTCAGGTACCTGGCGCCACCGAATCCCTGGATCCCAAGCACGGAAAGGACCACGACGAAGACCGTGCGGCCGAACACGGGCGCGGGCACCGCCAGCGCAATTAAGATGCCATTCAAGGCCGGATTCGCCCGCTCCGGGCCGGCCGCGACCCAAAGGAACGCCTGGCTGCTTCCCTCCCCCCAAGCCTGAGCCCGTGCCGCCGAGGCCATACCCGATTCTTTATGGCCCCACCCGATTCCCATTCGCCCCCGTTCGTATATACTTCGCCGCCCTGCGAGGGGGCAGGCAAGGCTGCGAGGCCTGGCGCTTGGCGCAAGCCCGGTGATTTCAGTATCATTACGGGCTCGACGCAAGGTATGGACGAGCATAAGCCGTTGATCCGGCTGGGCTCTTGACGATGACGATGGTGGACGTAGCTCAGTTGGTAGAGCCCCGGGTTGTGATCCCGGCCGTCGTGGGTTCGAGTCCCATCGTCCACCCCACCTACCCGGTAGGTCAGTATCCGGGCCGTTAGCTCAGTTGGTAGAGCAGGAGACTCTTAATCTCTTGGTCGTAGGTTCGACTCCTACACGGCCCACCAATTTCACAATAATTTCAGCGACTTACGCCTGCCACTCTAACATCCGAATTTCTTTAGCTAGAAAAATTATTTTTTCGCGATGTTCCTGCCGCTTACTTCAAATTCGGAGCCCGGTTGCACGCCGATGAGCTGCGGCTTTGATCAACTGGCGATAGGCGTGCAGCCTGCCTGTCGGTAGATGCAGTGAAAAGAATCGAAGGCACGGCGTTCGGGAACGCTGCACGTGATCCCAGGAGTTTCGATGCGGGCCGAAGCTCGTCATGAATCTGCAGTTCGACCCCAACGCATGGCGCGACGTGTCTTGCTCGGAAGGCCGGCTTCAGTGAGAAACGGATCCGCCTGGTCGCGCTGAATCTCATCCTCCTCCTGGCCGCTTCATCCCAACAGCGCGCATCAAGTCATCGCCATCCCTACAGAATCCGGAAGCTTCCCGGTCTCACGTTGAATGACTCCTCGAAGATGCGACTTGCCCACTCCTGGATATCGCGTTGAGGATACTGACTCGTCAGCCACAGAAAGTCGAAATCGAAAGGCCCGTCGTCGCTGATCCATTGCCGGGTCAGCTCGTACGCGGCAACGACTGCGTAGAAGTGATTGAACGTTTTCGAGAGAGCAGCCTCGTCCTTGCCTTTCAGGAGAGCCGGGTAAATGTCGCCATCGGGACGATCGACAAACAGTGCCTGATTGCGGCGGAAAAGCTCCTGCGAGCTTGGCTCAGATGCCGTACCGGAGGGCCGCGGATAGCACATTCCCGGCCAGCAGAAAAAATGCGGGGCTAATTGCTTGTCCAACTGGAATCGAACGAAGCGCGTTAGAAATACACGTACCGGCAAATTTCCCGGCTCGAACTCAAAGTCTTCATCCTCAGCCAGTAGTTTCTGCATCGGGGATTGCAACGACCAGTCACTCACACGTTTTCCGATCTGCTCCGGCGAGTCACAACCGATAGCGGCAGACAGCGTGTTGCTGATTCCGAGATATTCCTCCTTTGAATATTCAATGACCGATGTGAGTAGAGATCGACCTTCAGACTTCAGCCAGTAGCCCATGCGTAGGAAGCGCATCCCGGGATCGACATCGTTCACGAACGAATCCGCTGTGACGAGTTCGCACGGAAACCCGGCCCCGGGATTCATCGCCAGGTCGCACACGAGAAGAAACAGTCCGACTATCGGGTCGGCGGGTGTTGCAGGCCAATCAGTGCCGGTCAATTTCAGAAATCCCTCAAAAGCTTCCCGGTAAATACCGTGGAGCATGCCCATGCGTTCGCATTGCTCCCAGGTCAGGCTCTTCCCTGAGACCTGAAACAAATACTGGATCTGAGAAAATCGGGCTTGACCTTCAAACAATGCCCGCGCCCCCAGCGGGGGCAGATGGACATCCGACCCGAAGTAGTGCCCCGTTACACGAGCGTTTCGCAGGCGCGCGAACTCCGGTTCCCATTTCCGAGGGTCAGGGAACATGCTCATCTGCGGATCGATGGTTGAAGACAGCAGCCAGAGCACCGATCCAACCGCCATCTCGAACGAGTGCCCGACCGATTCAAAATACGGGTCCTGCACGCACCGTTGCGCCGATTGGGTGTCCCTCGCCAGTTCCCTGAAGAATTCGATATCGTGCCAGTTGTTGAGGACCACTGTGAGCTCGTCCCGGCACGCGCCCGGATCCAGGCCACTCCCCACGGTTGTTGTGTCGAACTTCCGCAATGATTTTACAGGGCCGGCCGTCCGGATTATCCGGTCGAGTCGCTCCTTGTTGAAATGAGTCTGGGCGGGATGCGACAGAGTCAGTAACAATCCCAACGTCGATCCGATGTGTTGCCACCAGTGAATTGTTTCGTGAAGGTAGGTAGAGAAAGCCTGGAGTTGATCCTCCGTTGAATACTGATCCCGTTCTGCCGGGTCCAATGCACGGTGGATGTCGGGTCTCAGGCTCAGGACGAACCGCATCGGATGATACGATCCCTGAGCCTTCCAGTTGGCATGGAGGATCGAAGAGTCTTGCCAGGCCAGCGACCCGCTGGAGAGCAGATTTTGTTTCAGACGCATGCAGTCACCCATTTCATCCTGAATCAGGTCGAAGCTCTAGAGGCACCCGACGAAATCGAGATGGAAGCTTACAACTTCCAGCATAAACTGTATTAACTCGTCCATAGCTACGCGGTGGATAACGGTGTAACTACCAGCTCGCGTCTCTCCTCAATCGTCGCCCTGCGCAGCGCGTACTTGGGAATAGGGCACATGACTCATTCTGGCTTTGCGGGGTCGAACTCGACCAGTGGCTGTTATTCCAGTGGATTCCAGGTGTAAAGCCATTCTTGATCGTACGATTGGCATTCGTAGGCGTGCACTCAGGTCTGGCAAGTCGCAGGTGAGTCGCTCAAAAACCTGCCTCGAGGCGTCGCGATTGATTCCCAGTCCTGCGTAGTCATCTGAAGCCAGCATCTCCCATCTGACCATGAAGTTGCCGGCTATGGAACGCATTCCGATCGCGAGGCGCTGAAAGTCATCACGACTTCGTTTCGCGCGCAGGAAGTCGGGAACCCTTAGCTATTCCTGTCCACATCGATGTCGTGAATTGAGGCGGATGCAAGAATCTATTGATGCACACTGAGGGCTCAGCGCTGAATCAGCCCCCGATCGATTCGCTACCGACTGTCGCCTCAAGCGAGACGACCGCGCTCACAGCGGTCGAAGAATTCCCGCAGAGCGGCTACTTCGTAGAAGAAGCGCCCGCCGATCTTCCGGTAAGACGGTCCGCGGCGACATTCACGCCAACGCCGAAGCGTACGAATGTCCCGAGGTTTGGTCGGGCTTCCGCCGATGTATGAGCAAGTGAGTATGCTCTTCTCTGGCATTATGCGGGTGCTTGGTAGGGCTTCCCATTCTGCTAGGTCTGGAAAGTCGATGGCGGCAACCGTCTCGACTGACGATGTGTCAGTCGTACGTAGCAATTTTGTCGAAATGGAGTATCGAAATGAAGGGCCATATGGGCAGCAGAAGCGAATTCCGATTCCGACGGATCAGTAGAGCACCAAGACGGTGTCAACGAGCATCAGGGTTGACACGCTGGGTCGAACGTTTTTGGAGTGCTCTCTGCGTTCGGACCAAGCCAATGTCCCGCAGCGCTCGCAGATCGCCGATTAGATCTCGCACGACATCTTGCATTGAATACGCACTGCACATGCGGTATTGATTAACGAATGAGGCGGAAACGCGATCGGCACTAACATCCGGACGGAGCCCATATGGAGACTGCAGCGGTTTCGCGTTCAGTTGTAGGCAAGTCTGCAATTGCGATTGTCGCAGGTCTGTTGTCGGTTCTGGCGGAAGCGAATCCGCCATCGGCGGACTCCGGCAATCAATCGCCCGGCGCAGTCAGTCCGTCGCAGGAACCACGCTCGTCCGCGCCTCAGGTCACTATCCAGGGACAGAGCCAACAGGACCTCGAGCACCGCGCTCATGATTTCGTCCAAAAGCTCGTTCGCGGTGGCCGGTTCTACGGCGAATCGCTTCCCACGTGGCACAAGCCGTTGTGTTTCGAGGTATTGGGGCTCCCGCGGCCCCAGGGTGAATTCGTGCTCTCCCGCCTGTCCTCGGATGCGAGCTCCGCAGGTATTCGACTTGCGGGTGACCCCTGTCAGCCAAACTTTTTTGTCATCCTGACATCGCAACCCGATTCCTTAATCGAAACTCTCAATGCACGACGTCCGAAGATGTTCGGAAATGGACAATCCGCGCAGATCCGGCGCTTTCTTCATCCGTCCAACCGCCGGGTAGTACGCGTATGGTACAACGCCGATTCGATCGGGACCGACGGTATGCCTATGATTCGACTGGGCACCGCTTGTGGGGGAGTGCCCATGTCATGGATGACCAACGAGATACCAACCAACTGTGAGCACCTTGGCTCGCACCTCCAGTTGTCCGCTTTGATCGCCTTCTCGTCAGTGGTTATTGTCGTGGATAGCAATCTCAGCGGAGATGCCACTTTCGGGCAGCTGAGTGACTACATCGCAATGGTTGGGATGGCCGACATAGACCCTGATGGCGATTACGGCGATATCCCTACTATCCTTCATCTGTTCAATCAGTCTCAAACTCCCGCTCCGCCAGGCTTGACAACCTGGGATCAAGCTTTCCTCAGCGCCATCTATGGAACAGATCAGGCATCGTCCACTCAGCGATCTGCAATTGTGTCGAAAATCGTTCAGTCCTTTTCGCACTAACGCATTGCGGGAGGTACTGGGTCAGTCGCAGACCTGCCACATCATAATGCAGAGTTAGTGCAAACGTGGTGGACTGCTACAACCATCATCGCACGACTTCGTGTAGCATTTGAACCGCTATTTCGGAGCGTTGCGTAGTATTGCCTTGATCTCAGTGGTACAGAGCACGCAGGAATGCGGAGTCCCACGGAGTTAGGCCGGAGGGTGCTGCATCTGCTGATTCGTTCAGCAACTGCAGAAGAGTGGGAGCATCTCCCAAATGCAAGTTTGTAGGGAGTTCTGTCAGGCCAGCTAAAGCAGCATATTCAACAAGTTGTTCCAGCTTCAGCTCTTTGGGATAGTTGGTATCGATTACCACGAGTGCTAAGGAGAATGCATAGATATCATATCGCTCTATACGTGAACCTTGAACCTTGATATTGACAACTAACGGGGATCTGGACGCTCCCAACAGAAACGCTCCCGTGGGTCACCGCGGTAGGGTACCAACCGCTGTCAAGGAGAGGCTTGGAAGCGCGATTGCGGAAGGGGAAATCAGCACCTGTCTTTGGTCCTCCGACATCCAACCTAGATGACGCGCCTTCACTTAATCGCGGAAAATCCTAAATCGGGGTAAACATGATGCGGCGAAGCGTCTCTTGATCAAGGCACAAGGAGGATGGGTCCCGCCTGCATATCGCCTGAGCGTGTGCCCGCGAGGTGCCGCGGGCGCACCGAAGGGCCCACGATTACAACGCGTGAGACCTTGATATTAGTGCGTGCGCGGACGAGACTCGAGTTGCGACCCCGGCGTGACAGACCGGATTTACATCCCAAATGATCCGACGAGATCCGATTGCGATCTTTGCACGGTCTGCAGCCGACGGGTGAGCCGGCCGCCTGGACAGAGTGGGACGTCGCAAAGCGGGCAAGCAGTTCGGCCGCCATTGAAGTTATCGGGGCGTCATTCTGTGGATTAGACCTCAATCCTTTCGTCAGAGCGGCTATTCTGAAAATTTTTTAATCAGCCATTCGCCGCATTTTAATCTGGGTGTGTTTCCCTATTGGTCACGGGAAATCCATGCGAATCCTCCTAGTCGAAGATGAGAAGAAGTTGTGCGAGCTGATTGCTCGCGCACTGAAGGCCGAACGCTACGCCGTCGACGTGGCTCTGGACGGACAGAGCGGCTGGGAGATGGCCGACGCGTACGACTACGATCTCATCATTCTGGATCTGATGCTGCCGATCGTCAGTGGTACCGAGATTCTGCAACGTGTTCGCCGCAAGAATCAGGAGGTTCCCATTCTCATTCTTACGGCGCGCGATCTTACCGAAGAGAAGGTGCAGCATTTCGAGGCGGGCGCCGACGACTATCTGACCAAGCCCTTCGCGTTCGCCGAGTTAGTTATGCGAGTCAAGGCCCTCTTGCGCCGCGGGTCGATCAGCCGAGCGGCGGTGGTACGCATCGCGGATCTCGAAATGGACCGGCTTGCGCAACAAGTGAAGCGCAGTGGCAAGAAGATTGAGTTGACTGCAAAGGAGTACGCGCTGCTCGAGTACCTCGCGACCAATCCGGGGCGCGTTTTTTCGCGCACGATGATCATCGAGCATGTGTGGGATCAGAGTTTCGAGGGATTGACCAACATTGTGGATGTCTATGTGCGCCACCTCAGGCGCAAGATCGACGATCCGTTCCCCACGAAGCTGATCCGGACTGTACGCGGCGTGGGCTATGGCCTCGGTGAGAGTGGCGAGGCATGAATACGCGTTCTCTCAGCTTTCGCCTCGTCGCGTGGTATGCAGGGCTTCTGACCATCGTATTCGTAGTGCTGGGGGGCCTGACGGTCCTCTTTCTTCTGCATTACCTGGACGCCAATCTCTTCGATATTCAGGCACGCCGCGCGCGCCAGATCGCGGACACTTTGCTCGCCGCTGCCCCTCGCACGGGGGAGGCCGCAGTGGGCCAGCAGATCGAGGTGCTGTACTCACCCGAGGCCAACGATCGGCTCATTCGCATCACCCGGGCCGATGGTCACATAGTCTATGCATCAGGATCGCCCAAGGATCGCAGCTTTGACCCATCGCAGGTCCCGCTACCGCCGTTGACTCGCGACGGGAAGTTCAATCGCAAAGAAACCTTGCCCAATGGCGCGTTGCTCGTGGCTGCGCAGACTTATACGGGTAGCGACCATTCGCGCTACGTCGTTGAGGTGGGAGTCTCGAATGCCCGCACCGAGGCAACTCTAAGGCAGGTGTTGATCATGTTGGGGATCGGGCTACCGATCACCGTGTGTGTCGCGGTGGCGGGCGGATTTGCTCTGGTGCGCCGCGCACTGCGACCCGTCGAGCAGATCGCCCGCAAGGCCGAGGACATCACGCAACACAATCTCAGCGAACGCTTACCGGTGGTGCAGACCGGGGATGAGCTCGAGCGCCTGTCCATTTCAATCAACCGCATGATCGGCCGACTGGAGGATTCGTTCCAAAGCTCCAAGCAGTTTGTCGCTGACGCCTCGCATGAACTGCGAACACCGCTTACCGTTTTACGGGGAGAGTTGGAGGGCCTGGCGCAGGATACTCAGTTGAAGCCGCAGACGCGCGAGACACTCGGCAGCCTGCTCGAAGAGGTGGATCGTCTGGCGGAGATTGTCGAAGGATTGCTGGCATTGTCGAGGCTGGATGCCGGAGAGGCCCACAGCGAGTGGGTGCGGTTCGATCTGGCGGAACTGGCCGCGACCACGGCAGATCAGATGAGCCTGCTAGCTGAAGACAAGAACATTACCGTCGTGTGCGAAGCCACATCCGGTGTCAATGTCGAAGGGGACCGCGCGCGAATGAAACAGGTGGTGGTCAACCTGCTCGACAACGCAATCAAATACACACCGAATGGCGGACGTGTTCGTCTCAACATCAAGACCGAAGACGGCTGCGCCGTCCTGGATGTTGCCGATGACGGGATCGGGATTCCGCAGGACGCGCTGCCGCACGTCTTCAAGCGGTTTTACCGGGTCGACGGGTCGCGGTCGCGAGACCAAGGCGGCGCCGGTTTGGGTTTGTCCATCGTGAAATCCATCTGCGCCGCGCATGGCGCCCAAGTAGAGGTGGCGAGCGTCCCCGGGAAGGGCAGCCGCTTCCGAGTCAGACAGTTACTGGTCAACAACACTTCTGTGCACGCACACTCATGAATAACTCTCACAGCTCCGCCGACACTCCCGCGATCGCGAACCCGCGTTCGGCTCGCCGCCGAATCGGGTGGGGAGTGTCGCTACTCGCTGCCACGATCGTAGTCGGTCTCATCGTGGCACGGACGTGGCATCGGACAGCCAATGCGACGATGGGCGCGGCGCAAGCAATTCCCGCGGTGGCTGTTGTTAAAGTCGATCGGGAAGATCTCTACAAGGAGATCACCATCCCAGCGGAATTTCGTCCTTATAACGAAGTCGAGGTGCATGCCAAGGTGTCCGGCTATGTGAAGCGAATCAATGTGGATATCGGTGACAAAGTGAAGCCGGGGGAGTTGCTGGCCCTGCTCGAAATTCCCGAGCTGGGAGACGAGCTCGATCACGCGATCGCAGCGCATCAGCGCGCCGCCGCCGATTACAAGGATGCACACCTTGCCTACACCCGGTTGGTTGAGGTCAACAAACAGCATCCGAACCTCATTGCACAGCAGGACCTCGATACCGCCGAGGCCAAGGACGCCACCGCGCAAGGCGCTCTCGCGGGTGCAAAATCGGACGTGCAGAAGTACCAGACTCTCGTGAGCTATACGAGAATCACGGCGCCATTTGGCGGCGTAATAACCAAACGCTACGCCGACCCCGGGACCCTGATCCAGGCCGGCACGTCCTCCACGCAGGCGCTGCCGCTGGTACGGGTTTCCGATAACAATCTGCTTCGTCTCGATTTCCCGGTGTCCGTCGATTATGTCAGGGGCATCCGGCTCGATGCTCCGGTCAGTGTGCGGGTTGACTCTCTCGGCAACAGGATATTCGAGGGCAAGATCGCCCGCTTTTCGAACCACATCGACGACAGCACCCGCACAATGATTGTCGAGATGGAAGTCCCGAACCCAACTCTGGAGCTCGTTCCGGGCATGTATGCCAACGTGACGCTGAAAGTGGACGAGCGTCCGCACGCCCTCGCGATTTCCATCGAGGCCGTGCCGCCGGGTGGCAAGACAGTCTTACTGGTCAATCGCTCTCACCAGGTCGAGGAGCGGCCGGTGGCCCTGGGCCTCGAGACTCCAGGGAAATACGAGGTGCTCTCCGGGCTCAATGAGGGAGATCTGGTCATGCTCGGTAATCCTGCCCAAGTCGTCACGGGCCAAAAGGTCGAACCCCGCATAACAGCACCGCTGGCTCGCCAATGAACGCCGCACTCACAGACGAGCAACTGCAAGCCCTGCGTAGCCTGGATGCCTGTACGCTGGCCAACACAATCGAGACCTTCAACGAGCGCCTGCGCAATGAAGGTTTCGTCAACCACACGGTGCGCAGCCTCTTTCCGCACCTCTCACCCATGGTGGGATACGCGGCGACGGTGAAGATTCGAGGCTCATCTCCTCCGACTGCGAGCGGCGTTTACGCCGACCGCACCGACTGGTGGGACTACATCGAGTCACTGCCGGCCCCGCGAGTCGTCGTCGTTCAAGACACGGCGTCGCAACCCGGTTTGTGTTCATTGGTCGGCGAAGTCCACATGAGCATATTGCAGGCATTGCACTGCGTTGGGGTCGTCACCAACGGGGCGGTGCGTGATATCCCGGCAGCGCGCAGTGCTGGATTTCACTACTTCGCCGGCAGCGTCTCCGTCTCCCATGGATACGTACACATCATTGATTTCGGACAGCCCGTCAAAATTGGCGGGCTCGAAATTCGATCCGGCGATCTGTTGCACGGGGATCTGCACGGCGTGCAGTCGGTACCGCTCGCCATTGCACCGCTGATTCCGGACGCCGCCGCGCGGATCGTGGCCCGAGAGCAGGCGTTGATCGCTTTGTGTCGCGCACCCGAATTCACAATCGAGAAGTTGCGCGCGTTTCTCGCCAAGTCCCCGAAGTAAGACTCCATCTGGTCATCCCCCTATGTCACGTTTTGCCATCCGTTATCCGTACTTGGTCATTGTCATCTGTCTGATCACCTGTGTGGTGGGTGTGACCAGTGTGGTGAAGATGCCGGTCGATCTGTTTCCGACGATCCGTATTCCAGTGGTCGTTGTCGCCACATTCTTCTCCGGTATGCCACCGGAGCAGGTGGAAACTGACATCACGGGGCGCTTCGAGCGCTTCTTCACTCTCGCAAGCGGCGTCGATCACATCGAGTCGCGTTCGCTGCCCGGGGTGAGCCTGATCAAAATCTACTTCCAACCCGGTTTCAATGCCGATTCCGCGGTGACGAGCATCGCCAATCTCGCGCTGGCAGATCTACGTAAGCTGCCGCCCGGAACACTTCCACCGGTCGTATTGAAGTTCGACGCCTCGAGCTTGCCGGTGTGTCTGGTCACCTTGAAGGGAGCAGGGCTGAACGAGGCCAAGCTGCGGGACCTCGGGCAGTACGATGTCCGTAATCAGATCGCGAACGTGCCCGGTGCGTCGGTTCCGCAGCCGTTCGGCGGAAAGTACCGACAGATCATGGTGTACGTCGATCCGCTCAAGCTGCAAGCGCATCAATTGAGCGTGATGGACGTGGTTCGAACCGTCAATGAGGCCAACCTGATCCTGCCAGCGGGGGATGTGAAGATCGGGCCTTATGACTACAACCTTTACGCGAACAGTCAGGTCAACACGATTTCCGATATCAATCGGCTGCCGCTGAAGACGGTCGGGAATGCCTCGGTGCTCGTGGAGGATGTCGGGAAGGCGCAGGATGCTGCGCAAATCCAGAGCAACATCGTACGCGTTGACGGGCAGCCGTCCGTCTATCTACCGGTACTCAAGCAAGGGGGTGACGCGAACACCATCGCAGTGGTCGATGGGATCAAGGAAGGCGTCTCGCATCTGCTGGACGTGCCGAAGCAACTCGTCGCAGACGTCGTGTTCGATCAGTCGAAGTTCGTTCGCAGTGCCATCGAGAACCTGATTCACGAGGGCGTGATTGGTCTGGTGTTGACCGGCATCATGATTCTCATCTTTCTGGGCAGCATGCGGGCGACCGCCGCCGTGTTTTTGTCCATTCCGCTGTCGGCACTGGCGGCCTTCATCGCCTTGTCGCTCGGGGATAATACGGTGAATTCCATGATCCTCGGCGGACTCGCGCTGGCGTTCTCCCGACTCATCGACAACTCCGTCGTGGTGCTGGAGAACATCTTCCGGCACATGGAGCTCGGTGAATCACCGGCTGTAGCCGCCGAGAGAGGGGGCAAGGAAGTGGCATTGCCCGTATTGGCGGCAACGCTGACCACGGCGATCGTATTCTTCCCTGTAACGTTCCTGTACGGGGTGAGCCGGTTTCTGTTCACGGCTCTCGCACTCGCGGTCGTCCTGTCGCTGTTTGCCTCGTATTTTGTCGCGATGACCGTCGTGCCGCTGTTTTGCGCGAAATGGATCAAGGGAGCGCACGGACACGAAGCGCCACACGGCGAGGCGGGTAGCACCGACGCTCCTGTCGGGCGAACCTCATGGGGGCAGCGCTTCAACAGTGGGTTCAACCGCCATTTCACGCGAATGCTCGACCGGTACGAGGGTTCCCTCGGCCGGGCACTGCTGCGGCCGGTGGCGACGGTGCTGGGGATTACGGGTATCTTTATTCTGAGCCTGGGGCTGTACCCGCTCGTGGGCAAGTCGTATTTCCCGCGGACCGATCCCGGTCAATTCGTCATCAATCTCAAAGCGCCGGCAGGCACCCGGCTCGAGATCAGCGACCAGATGGTCAACCAAGTCGAGCAGATCGTGCGCTCGATTGTGCCCCGCAACGAGCTGAAGATCATCGTGTCGAACATCGGCACGACTCCCGGGTTCTCCTCGATGTACACCTCCAACTCGGGTCCGCATACCGCCTTTGTGCAAGTGGGACTCGAGGATGAGCATACTCAGAGCAGCTTTCAGTACATGGACCTCGTTCGGCAGCGCCTGCGGGAGCGGATGCCTCAGCTCACCGCCTACTTCCAAACCGGTGGACTGGTCGACGCTGTGCTCAACCTCGGGCTGCCGGCACCCCTTGATATCCAAGTGAGTGGCAGTAACTTCGAAGCGACTCACCGCGTGGCCACTCAAATCGCCGGTCAGGCCCGCGCGCTCACTGGGGTGAGTGACGTTCTCGTTCCGCAGGACATCGACTATCCATCGCTGAAGCTCGATGTGGACCGCGTTCACGCCGCCCAGCTCGGCCTGAATGAAAAGGAAGTGGTGGGCAACGTCATAACCGCGCTGACGTCCAATCAAATGATCGCGCCCAGCTACTGGGTGGATCCAAAGAGCGGCAACGACTACCTGCTCACGGTGCAATATCCCGAGAATTTCATCCGCAGCTTCGCCGATTTGTCAGCGGTGCCTCTACGGGGTAGTCAGTCGGTTCGGGCGACGCAACTCGACACGGTCAGCAGTCTGCGGCACATCCAGTCGCCCACGGAGGTGGATCACTACCAGCTGCGACGTGAGATGGACGTCTATGTAGCGCCATCGGGCGAAGATCTGAGCGGCGTACTGAGTCAGGTCGAAAATATCATTCACGGGATGAAGTTGCCCGAGGGCGTGCGTGTGAAGGTTCGCGGGTCTGCCCAGGCGATGCAGACTTCATTCAGCGCCTTTGGGTTCGGTCTGATCCTGGCCACCCTGCTCGTCTATCTGATCCTCGTAGCGCAATTCCAGTCGTTCATTGATCCGCTGCTCATTCTGCTCGCGGTGCCGACCGGCTTGACGGGAGTTCTGCTCATTCTGTACCTGACAGGGACGACCCTCAATGTGATGTCGCTGATGGGTGTGGTCATGATGGTGGGCATCGTTGTTTCCAACAGCATTCTCATCGTCGAATTCACTAACCGCCTGCGAGCGGAAGGGCACTCGTTGCGCGAAGCCGTCTCGCTCGCTTGTCGTGTTCGTTTACGTCCTGTGTTGATGACCTCGCTGGCAACGTTGATGGGACTCATTCCGATGGCGCTAAAGCTCGGCACCGGTAGCGAGGCGTATGCACCCCTCGCTCGGGCCATTATCGGTGGCCTGGCCGTGTCGGTTGTGTTGACTGTCTTCATCGTGCCGGCCGCTTACTATGTGGTTCATCGCAACGACGAGGAGACGGGCGACACGCGTGGGAATTCCCCGAGCGGATCGGGCAATGCAATGAGCGTAGGGGAGGCGGTCTGAGCAGCGTGATGCCCCACTCCAACCCAACAGCCCGAATCAATTTCATGAAACGACACGTCCTGATTGCGCCAGTTCTCGCCGGGTTGGCTATCTCTGCGGGGTCAGTCCGGGCCCTGGCAGAGGACGCGGATAGCCGACCTGCGATCAGTCTGGCCGAGGCGCTTCCGGCCGTTGCACAGGCCATGACTCTCGCGCAGGCGACTCCGGGCGCTACCGCGATGACGACTTCCGCTCCAGCGTCCGGAAGTCCTGCGCAGACGTTGACTCTCGACCAGGCGCATTCGATTGCGTTAAAGAATCATCCGGGCATCGCCGCCGCGGACTATCGCGCGCTCGCCGCGAGTGAGGTATACAAGCAAGCGCGCTCGGGCTTGTTACCCCAGGTGGGTCTCTACGGGTCTGTCGTCCAGGCGCAATCGGCAGATACCCGCATCATGGCCGGTGGACTCAACAACCCGAGCGTATTCAACCGTGCGGCATTTGGCGCGGGCATCAGCCAACTCATCACCGATTTTGGACGGACGTGGAATTTGGCCCAAAGCACCAAGTTGCACGCCAGCGCTGAGAGCCAGAACGCCCAAACCACGCGAGAGCAGGTGCTCCTCGAGGTCGATCGCAGTTTCTTCGCTGTCCTGCAGGCACAAGGCGTGGAAAATGTGGCGCGGCAAACTGTGCAGACACGGCAGCTGCTACTGGATCGTGTCAGTATCCTGGCCGCTAACAAACTCAAGTCCGACCTCGATGTGAGCTTCGCGCGCGTCGCGCTCGAGAACGGCAATCTCCTGCTGCAAAGCGCTCAGAACGGTTTCGATTCCGCGCTGGCTTCGCTGTCGGCGGTGTTGGGTTATCAGCAGCAACAGCACTTCAATCTGATCGAAGCAGCGCCTGCACCCATTGGATTCGAGAATGATGTCACGCCCTACATTGACAAGGCGTTACGTGATCGCCCGGAGCTTGCGAGCTTCAGAGACGAGCAGGATGCCGCGAATCGTTTGGCGCGGTCGTTGCGTGATGCGCGGCTCCCGACAGTCTCGGCCGTGTTTGCGGCGGGCGATGCGCCCTCGCATGATGTGCGGTTACCCGACAGCTACAGCGCGGGCGGCATTCAAGTGAGCGTGCCGTTGTTTGCTGGCGGATTCTACCAAGCGCGTCAGCGGGAGGCGGAACTGCGGGCGAAGGCGGCCGGTGAGTCGTTGCGTACGCTCGAAGACCAGGTGGCGCGCAACGTTCGAATCGCCTGGTTGAATCTCAACAATGCGCGTGAGCGACTGCGCACGACCCAGCAGCTGAGCCGCTACGCGGCGAATGCTTATGAGTTGGCGGAGGCGCGATATAAGGCCGGAACCAGTTCCATCGTCGAGCTGAGCCAAGCGCAGCTCGAATTGACCTCGGCGCAGATTGGTGAAACCACTGCCCGATATGACGTCCTGATTCAGGAGTCTGCCTTGAACTACGAGACCGGCGGAATGATGAATGCGACGCGCGCGGGGAGTTCGGATTGAATTTGACAGCCGCATCGTCGTTCGCATGGCCATGTTGGGGCCTATGTTGCGAGCCTTCAGTGCAGGCGGACCCATTCTTTGAGTACAGCCAAAGTGGGCTGTGTATTGGCTTGGTGTTGGCGCAACCACTCATGTGCCAGCATAGTGGAACCATCGAGGCGCGTCGCGATGGGTTTGGTAAGGGAAGTGATTTCCTGGTCAGATCGACCCGCCGCAAGCTGCAAACGCCCCAGTGGAAGCAGTCGTAGAACCTCATGGCTTCACGATAGCCCGAGCACGGGCTCGCGTCTTGATCGCGGACGATCATGCTGGCTCGCAGGTCACGCTGACTGTCCTGTTGATTGCGGTGACCGCCTGGAGCAGTTTTGAACGCAGTCAGCAAGCCGTGGTGGCGGGCTTCGATCAATACGCAACCAAACCGATGGACCTCGAGGCGTTGAGCAGCTTACTGGGCGCGCTGGCTGAGTGAGATGCGACAGTGCGATCCATTGCGGATTCTGCTGACCAGGCTGGCACCTCGCGGGGACCTTCATGGTCGTCCGGCATCCTGTCAACACTGCGGGGCCGGTCGGTAATGCATACCCAGGTGCGAGAGCTCGCTCGCTTGCCGCTGTCCTTGTTGACGCGACTGCGACTGGTCCTGCTCGGCCACGAGGATCTCGCCGGCATTATTTTCTGGGCCGCCCTGGTCGGATTCTGCGGAGCTCTGGCGAGTGTCGCGTTCCGCGAAGGCATTCATCTTCTGGAGATCCTGTTTACGGGGCAATCCATCAGCCTCGTGCATGCGGCCTCCGATCTCATCTGGTGGCATCGCGCGCTGGTGCCGCCTGTTGGCGGGGCGCTGGCAGGCCTCGTGCTCCATCTGGCAGGCCGTCGGCTCAGTTCAGCGAAGCCTGTGGACTACATGGAGGCGATTCTGGTCGGCGACGGGAAGATCGGGCTGCGAACCACTCTAGTCAACAGCCTCTCGTCGCTCTTGTCTATTGCATCGGGAGGCTCGATCGGACGCGAAGGTCCGATGGTGCAACTGGCCGCAATGCTCGGATCCAAACTCGGGTTGTTGGCGCGCGCCCCGGTTCCCCGCCTACGCTTGATGGTCGCGTGCGGCGGTGCTGCCGGCATCGCGGCTGCCTACAACGCACCTATCTCGGGCGCACTGTTCGTGTCCGAAATCGTTCTAGGCTCCACGGCCATGGAAAGCTTTGGGCCGCTCGTCGTGTCATCGGTGACCGCAAGCGCCACGATCCACCGGTTCCTGGGCTTCGGGCCTGTCTACACCGTGCCGCACGTGCAGTTCGCTTCCAATTGGGAGCTCATCTTTTATGTCATTCTCGGTGTCCTTCTCGGGCACTTGGCACCCCCTTTTCTGGCGCTCCTCGACTTCGCGAAGTCTCGTTTCGCCCAACTGCAGCTTGCACCCCATTGGGAGCTTGGCTTGGGCGGGATGATTGTCGGTGTCATCTCCATTGTCGTGCCGCAGGTCTGGGGCAATGGCTACAGCGTCGTGGGTGTCATCTTAGGAGGGCAGTTGGTTGGCCTGTGGCTGCTTGCGGTCCTTGCGGCGAAAGTGGCTGCTACATCGGCGACGGTGGGTTCCGGAGCGGTAGGCGGTGTATTCACACCCACTCTGTTCATCGGTTGCGCAGTAGGAGCACTGGTGGGCGGCGTTCTGCACAGTCTGCTGCCGTCATTCACATCCGTTCCGGCTGCCTACGCATTGGTTGGTATGGGCGGGTTTCTCGCCGCGACCACTCACGCGCCGCTGACGTCCATTCTCATGCTGTTTGAGATGACACTTGATTACGATATTGTCTTGCCGCTCATGTTGGCATGCGTCACGGCACATTACAGCGCCAAGGTTTATCGGCGCGGTGAATCGGTCTATCACGCCTCTGTGAGCCGTGGTGTGGCGGCGGCGGGTCAGGATGATTGGCGAGTCAAGACCGTTGAATCTCTTGTGAAGCCTGCTGTGGCCGCCGTGATCCCTTCGACGACGCTCGAGGAAATGTTCGCGCGACTGCCGAAGCGGCCGATCAATCGGGTTTATGTCGTGGACGGAGACGAGATCGTAGCCTGGCTCGATCCGCGAGAAGTCCTGGAGCGGGTGAACAGGCGACAGCTCGAGGGCGAAACGCCGGTTGAGGCTGTAGCCAAGCCCGTGACCTTCGCGCTGGCTCCAGACATGTCGCTGTGCATGGCGCTCGACGGCTTCCTCCGCGAGCAAGCCACCGTGTTACCGGTGACGCCCGGACAGTGGCGCAACACCTTGCTGGGAGAAGTCTCTCGACATGATGTGTTGCTGGCGATCCAGGACCGGCTGACGTACCCGAAATGAGATCGTTCTGTTTTAAATACGCGATCCTCGAGTGCTACGACGTTGAGCGGCATAACTTCAGGTCAGAATGAGTGATTACATGAATCACTCCGCGCAGGACTCGAGGCACCGCACATGGTGGTTGGGGATTGCCCTGGCGGGAGTCCTCGCAGCGGCCGCCATGCTTGCGGCCAACTCGCTCTGGGTCCAAAGATTCGGACTCAGCTCGCTGAGCTTAGCTATCGCCTTCGGAATCATCGCCGGCAATACCATCTTTCCGGCCATCGCTGCGCGTACCGCCGCCGGCGTGGACTTTTCCAAAAGTACGCTGCTGCGCGCTGGGATCGTCCTCTATGGCTTTCGCATCACTTTTCAACAGCTCGCTGACGTTGGTTGGAGAGGAATGTTGATCGATGCGCTGATGGTTACCCTGACATTTCTACTCGCGGTGCAACTGGGAACCCGTGTCTTCGGTCTCGACCGGCAGACGTCCATTCTAATCGGGGCAGGCAGTGCCATCTGCGGTGCGGCTGCAGTATTGGCAACGGAACCGGTGGTACGCGGCCAACCGCACAAGGTCTCAGTAGCGGTGACTACGGTCGTGGTGTTCGGAACACTTGGGATGTTCATATATCCGCTGCTCTACCCGCACCTCGGCCTATCCGAGCGTGCTTACGGCATCTACGTCGGCTCTACCGTTCATGAGGTCGCTCAAGTAGTCGCCGCCGGCAGGAGTGTGAGTGATGTCGCAGCGGGGGCAGCGGTAGTCGAAAAGATGCTTCGTGTCATGATGCTCGCGCCGTTTCTGCTTCTACTGTCAGACGCGCAACGCCGTGGCAACGCCGGAGGAACTGCTGGCCCTCACGGGACCGACCGCGCGCGGGTGGTAATTCCCTGGTTTACGTTGCTCTTCATTGCGACGAGCGCCATGAATTCATGGAACTTGCTCCCGACCGTGTGGGTGAGATGGCTGATCCAACTCGACTCTCTGTTGCTCGCTATGGCAATGGCAGCATTGGGCTTACGGACGCACGTAGGGACGATCCGTCGAGTCGGAGTGCCGCCGTTGATGCTCGCCTTCGCACTGTTCGTATTCCTGACGCTCGGCGGGTATGTCATCAATCGCCTCGGAGCGTTCGGAGGAGTCTCGTGGCACGACGAGTCTTTGTCGATCCGGAACCGGCTGATGTTTCCGACAAAATCCCTGGAGGATGAGTGTGATCGTTTTTATACGCTTGCGGAGCCGAGCATCCAGCGGGCGACTCTGCGGTTGAACCAGGGCCAAAGGTCCATTCGCAATGTACAGTGATCCAGTGCCCGGCGATCTTAAGGCACTTCTTCATGACAGAATCGAGACTTATGAACAGCTCGAGATATTGCGATTATTGCATCGTAATCGAGTCGACACCTGGACGGCGGAACGGATTGCGCAGCAATTGAACCTTACCCCGACACTGGTCTCTTCGGCACTGGACGGCCTGTGCGCCAACGCTTTCGTGAAAGCCAGGTCAGTTCTCCACGATGGCGCCATGGCATATGCGCTTGCGCCGCCACCTCGAGGTGAAACACTGGCGCGCCTGGTCGAGGTGTATGAAGAGCAACCGATTGAAATCATCAAACTCATGAGTGCAAACGCGATCGAGCGGGTTAGAACAGCGGCTTTGCGCGCTTTTGCGGACGCTTTCGTTCTTCATAAGGGCAAAGACAATGGCTGAGACCGTCTACGCGTTGTGCGCCGTGACCAGCATACTCTGCGCCGTGCTTCTCCTTCGAGGCTATCGTATCAGCAGAACCCGATTGCTGTTTTGGGCCAGCCTGTGTTTCGTGTGCCTGGCTATCAATAACGTCCTGCTATTCATCGATCTGATAGTCGTTCCGGATATTGATCTCGCATCGTGGCGTACAGGAACCGCGTTAGTGGGAATGTGTCTGTTGTTACATGGCCTCATTGCCGGCACTGAGTAGGCATAAGTCATGAATCAGTTTGCCCACGGTCTGTTAACAATGGCGAGCATCGTCGCGGCGCTCTTCTTCGCCCGGTATTGGAAAATGAGCGGCGACCGCTTGTTCGTATTCTTCGCGCTTGCCTTTGCCGCACTGGCCGCCAACTGGAGCGTTCTGTCGCTGCTCAATCCTGCTGTGGAGACGCAACACTACGTGTACCTCATTCGGTTGGTCGCATTCGTGTTGATAATCGCCGGTATCGTGGACAAGAACCGCCGTGAAAGGAGGTTCTAAGGATGTGTCGGTGCGTGGCTTCGAAGGGTGCTCCAGTTGATGCAGCGGTGATTCATGATTCCAGCGGTTCCGGACGGAAAATGACCGGGAGCGCCCAGCAGTACATTCTCGCGCTCCGGCGGATTTCAGGCAAAGCCTTGGCAGACGGGGGCTTTCCACGCAGCACTATCACGGATACCAAGCGCAAACAGCGTGTGAAGGGAGCGAACCAAGTGTTATTCAAGGGTCGTGAGCGTTCTCACGTCCGTCTTGCTGTTGGCACCGAATAAAAATTGGGAGCAGTTTATGAGCCCAAGAATGATTGCCCTGGCCTTGATCAGTATCGGGCCCCTGATGGGGTGCGCCACGCAACCTTTACTGAGTATGCGTGATGCGATCGGTCCCGAAGTTACGCAAGTCAACCCGGGCGAAGCGCAGGGTGAGCTGGTCGTGTATTCACCAACGCGCGTATCTGTTGTGGATCAATCTGAATATCCAGTTCATACACCGTATACCATCTACTCCCTTAACAATCAGGTCGTGAAGCGGGTGCGAAATGTATCCGGCTTATTCAACCGGGAACCCGAGAGAGTATCGTTGCCGCAGGGCAGCTATCGGGTCAAAGCGCTCAACACAGGCCCCGGCGAGGTGATGGTTACCGTGATCATCAGCTCCGGAAAGACGACCGTTGTGGATCTAGATGGATCGGCACTCCCGCAAGACAAGCAAGATCATTGGGTTCGATTGCCCGACGGGCATGTGGTCGGGTGGCGCGCAGACTGCAACTCGGATCGATGCAGGTAGCCGTAAAACACAACTCGCCGGCGTCCTTGCGACGAAAAGAAATGTTTGTTAGTCGGAATCCGAGCGTACCACCGGCACGTTCTTGGGGTAGCGGCGATGCGCTTGCCGGACGGCACAGGGAAGCATGAGGGCCGGAGCCTCTCTGGATGTCGTTCATACCAGGGCAGTCTGAATAGCGGACCTTGCAATTTTTGCTGCGGAAGTGCCCCATCTGCCAACAAGAATTCCTTTTCTGAATATTCTTAATCGCGTTTTTAATGTGGCGTTCATGTCGGATTAATGTTCATGTGTTTTCCTAGGGTGGTAAAAAGAGGCGGAAATCATATGACGCCGACGCCTTTGCGAGCATGGGTGCGCGCATTGTTGCGTCACGCAACCAGCGGAGTGCCGGTTGACCAGGCAACTCGACGTCCGGTGAGCGAGGCGCACCTCAGCCACATTGAAGGAGACATTGAAGCACTGATCTGGGCCTTGGGTTATGTCTGGTCAATGCGTGCGGAATATCTGCTGTCCCGGATCCACCCGGCGGCGAGCTGCGTATTGCTCCTTCTGGGATTGCCGGTCGCGGCCGAGGTTTTGATACCCCATCTAACCTGGTATGGCCTACCGCAACATCAGTTCGGCTTTCCCGAAGAGTCGTTGCGTGGTCTGGCGAAGCTCGCAGTGTATATCGTCGTCACTACGCTGGTGGCATCGACCACCCCCGGCTCTCTGCGCCGCCGAGTTTTCGGTGCTTCCGTATTCCCATTCCTGAGTCTGCTCGCGTTATTCGCTAGTGTGGCCGCTCATAGGCTCGTCGACGGCATTGCCGTGACTGACGACCTGTCTTGCGCGGCGGTACTACTGCACGGATTGAGTGTGGGAGGAATAGTCGCTTCGGCTCTCGTCGTCCCCACCGCGCTACTTTATCGGTCAACAGCGACGGGCATAGCGATTCTGGCAATTCTGCCTGCGATTGCGAAGTCAGCTTGGGACGATGCTCCTAGGCTGGACACGATCTCCGACCTGTTGGTGTTTGCGTGTCCGTTTATCTGGTCCCTGATTGTCATCGTGCTGGCTACTAATCTGTGCCAGCGGTATTTGCGACTGCCACCGCCCGAATAGACTAGTTGTGGCGGGAAATCCACAGTCGTTGCTCCCATCGCCGCCGTGTCAGGGTCCAGATATTCACATCATTGAATCGTGTCCAATGACTTCCGTTCGCACGAACCGGTGGCAGCAGTTGCATGCCGATCCTGCCCAGGAGTTCTGCGGCCTCATCTGCCTCCGCCGTACTCACTGCCCGCATTGAGCTCATGTTCAGGTTTGCGAACGCAAATGCGAGCGCAGTTTGCGCCGCCTCCAACATGACTTCACCTGAGCTCGGAAAGGGCTCGAGCCAGAAACACAGCTCCGCGTGACGCCGTTCGAGGTCAATGTCGTGCAGCCCTACGTAGCCGACGAGCTCATCGTTGCTGAGCAGGCAGATGGCCCAATGAAGTGCATAGCCCATTTTCTCTTCCGCAACCCGAGCATCTATCCATCGACGTGCGCTATCCGCATCCAGAGCGTGTGGCTCATCAATGGTGGCGTTGATGCAGAGATGTTGGGAGAGGATCTCGACCAGGCGAACGCGATCTTCAGGAAGCAGCGCACGCAGGCGCGCAGTGGGGGTGGCCAAAACAGGATGACCCTCCGTTGCTCTGCAAGGACCGTCTACTTTCCATGCACCGGGCGCGTTACTGAGCCGCATTTCCGAATTCGGGTAACCGGTCGCCATGGGGATACCGCCGCTGCTTTTTCATCGAATCCCACATTACACGCCGCCGATTAAAATCCTCTGAATGCAGCATTAAAATCTAGGGGAAAGGTTTGCTGAACATAATCGGAAACGAACGGTGACACCAGCTCGCAGCATTTTATTGCGGCGCGGCATACACCTGCCGACTCAGGCATTTTAATCTTCTATACGTCTGATTTTAATTAACGGTCCGTATCCTATACGCCGTTGAAATGGGCAAAAAATCCAGACAACCGTGTCTGGTGGAGGCGTGTATGTCTCATCAATGGACAATCTGTCTGTTGTTATCGGGCCTTGTCGCTGGTTGTGCGAATACGAGCTCGCGGTATTCATCAGATTACTGTCGCGTTGGGGATGGAACCCCCTGTTCGGCCCTGTCGGGGGGCGGCTTCTGCCAACCCTGCCCAAATTCTGGGTTTCGCGAGGCGCATTGACATGGCCCTGGCGTGCTCGCGGCGTCTGGCCATACGGAGTTGATGCGGGGTGGGATCGCGGGCTCCAGCCCGTGATGATCAGCCGCCCCTCAGGCGGCCGCTGCGGGAATGCGCCACTTGATCATCGCGACCTTGAGCGAGTCATTCAGAATCAGACACGCGACCATGGCATAGACAAACACAGTCAATGTCTGCCACCACGGTAATGGGCTCAGTCCCGGCAGCCCCAGCCGCGTCAGGGCAGTACCGATGATCGCATCGGCTGCTATCGCCGCCTGAAAGGTTTTGCTCGGCAAGGTTGCCCAGAACCGGCGGCGCTCCCGTGCGGACACGACCGAGAACAGGCCAAAGTAAAGCAGCATCAAAAAGCTGAAGGTGTGCAGAGCGCGACTGTCGGTGCTCAGTCCAAACCTCGACCAACTGATCCACAGCATGAGAAGGGTTTCAGCCACCATCGCCACGCCCAGCACCACGGAGACGATGACGAAGCCCTCGATTTTCCATGTTTCGGGTCGCTTCGAGGGCCTGACATGATCGGTGGCGAGGGAGACTTTTGCAAAATCCGTCAGAAAGACGAGCAGCAGCATGGCAAAGGCGGAGACGACGAATTGGCCGGTCAGTACGAATGCGATGGCCACGAAGGCCGACTTCAGGATCGTTCGGCTGATTTTGTTGATGATCCAGGTCAGGATGCGTTGGTAGATGGCGCGTCCTTGTTCGACGAGCGCCACAATGTTGGTCAGGCCTGCGTCCGTCAGGACCACGCTGGCCGCCGCCTTGGCCACGTCGGTTGCGCTGCTGACTGCGATTCCAACTTCGGCTTGGCGAAGAGCAGGGGCATCGTTGACGCCATCGCCGGTCATCCCAGTTACGTGTCCTGCAGCTTGCAGATGCTCCACGACGATGTATTTGTCTTCTGGGTAGACCTCAGCGAATCCATCGGCGCCGGCCAGTAGATCTGTCGACTCATTTCCGGCTCGAGCACCAACGGCCTTCAGGTCAGCCACGCGCCGAATATTGGACAATCCAACGCCGCGTCCGACCTCCAGGGCTACCGGCAACGCGTCGCCGGTGAGCATCTTGACAGGAACACCCAGACCGAGGAGCGTGGCGATGAGCTCCTTTGCGTCTGGACGCGGTGGGTCATACAAGGATACTAATCCAACCAGGGCAGGCGTCCCCGTGTCAGGACCGCGCGCGACAGCCAACGTACGATAGCCCTTCGCAGCGGCATCGCTCACACGTGATTCCAGATTTGCGACTTCCGAAGGATTGAGCCCGCAGGTTTCCGCGACGATACGCACAGCACCTTTGATTACCCGAAAGCGTTGTCCGTTCTGTTCGATGACTGCTTCGGTGCGGCGACTCTTCGCATCAAAGGGTGCGAAGGAAACCGGCGTAACCGATGAGGTGCCTTCGAACACCCGATGCGACTTTGCGGCCGCCAGGAAGGCCAGATCGATGGGATCCTGATTGGCCTCCTGCGAGGCAAGAGCGCCGGCGAACAGCACATCGGCTTCCGTGGCGCGGCCCAGCGGCAACACCGCGGTGACGACGAGTTGGTTCATCGTAATGGTGCCCGTCTTGTCCACGCAGAGCACATTCATGGTGGCCGCATCCTCAGCCGCACTCAGGCGAGTGACGAGTACGCCGTGCTTGGCGAGCTGTTTGGATCCGAGAGCCATGCTGACCGTAAACATGACCGGCAGAGCGACCGGTACCGCGCTCATCAGCAATACCAGCAGGAGCGGAATCATTTCCATCAACGGGGCGCCGCGGATCAGTGACAGCACCACCACCACGCTCAGTAGCGCACCCACAATGACGAAGAGCCAGCGAACGACATCGGCCACAACTGCTTCGATGTGCAGCTTTGGTCGTGCCTCCTGGACGAGCTCGGTGGTACGGCCAAAATAAGTCTTGGTGCCAGTCAACATCACCACCGCATTACCTTCGCCTCGCCGGACGACCGATCCCGACGAAAGCACCTCGCCGGGGGCTTTCTCGACATCCTTCGATTCGCCGGTCAACGCGGATTGGTCCACGCTCAGGGAGCCGGTCAGCAACTTCACATCGGCTGGGACGATATCCCCGGATCGCACCCGTACAATATCGCCGGGGACGAGCTCGCGGGCGGGAAGGGCTTGCCAACTCGAGTCACGTCGGACCCGTGCGGTCACCTGCAAGCGGCGCCGCAGGGTTTCAACAACGCCGGCAGCCCGGTGTTCCTGCCCAAAGCCCAATAGGGCGTTTACGAGGAGGAGGGCACCGACTACGGCCAGATCAGAGTAGTTCCTGAGCACGGCCGATAGAGCCATGATCAGTTCGAGCATCCATGCCGAGATTCCCCAGAACTTCGCGAGGAACTGCCGCACGGGATGATCTTTCTTCTCTGCGACTTCGTTGTAGCCATATTTCTGGCGCCGACTCTGCACATCGAGCGGGGTGAGCCCGCTATCGGGATTTGCATGCAGTGCCGCGAGGGTGTCCGGAATGGACGCCGTGGGCAGGTCTGTTGCCTGCTCGGCCGCCGGTTCAGACGAGAGCGCTTCGGTATTCAAACGGGCTCATCGGCAGGGATACGTGTTCGCATGCGTTTCAATGCGACACCAACAATGGAATTTGCATTTTCTCGAGCAGGTCACGCGTGACACCGCCGAAAAGCTTCTCGGTCACGCGCGCGTGTCCATAGGCTCCTGCCACCATCAGGTCAGCGCCGAGTGAAGTGGCTCTGGCCTGCAACAGGTTGCCGATCGATCTCCCGTCCACGCGCTCGATCTGGAGGTACTCTGCGTGAGTGCCATGTCTCGACAAACGCTCGGTCAGTCGCTGCAAGCCAGCGGTGGACTGTGCGTGCGTACCAGTGTCCACATTCAAAATGATCGTATGATCAGACTCCTCGATCAGTGGAATGGCATCTGTCAGTGCGCGGGTTGCCGCCCTGCTCGAATCCCACGCAATGACAATCCGGCGTCCTACACTGGATAGGCGAGTGGATTTGGGTGTGAACAGAATGGGCGTGCCCACGTTTACGGCAATGTCGCTGCAGAAGGCACGATCCACGTTGGCACAGTTGGACGAACCCTGATCGCATAGAATGCACAGGTCCGCGTAGAGCGCCGCTTGCTTTACCGCAGGACCGGCAAATTCCCTCATGTAGTGCCACTCGAACTCGAGGCCGCGCTCCGTGTGAAACCTCTCGAGGTCATCGCGAAGCCTCCGACTGGCGGCGTGGGCTCCGTCCGATAGCTCAGGGGAAGGTCTTTGATCGATCTGTGCGATGTTCCATTCGTCCACGAACAGGGCGGTAAGCCGGCTGGCGTGGCGCAGAGCCAAATCAACAGCCAGATGTAGCCGGAGCACCGCCTCATCCGTCTCGTCGAGCTGGACGAGCAATTCTTTGAGCGCCATACGAATCTCTGCAACATCAGACGGTTGTGGGGTAGTCATCCCATTACCTCATATTAATCGCGTCATTGCGCCGGCGATGTACGCATTGATACGGATCAGAGGCGCTTGTCACCAACACTCGGCGAGCTCGTTCTCCGGAAAGGAGATTCCAGCGGCCCTCCAGGTGGCTGCGACGCGGTCGACAGATGGCTGGGCCCGTTCGATCCATTCCGGATGCCGCCGCCGCGCTTTATCCGAAATGTGAAACTCCGACGCCGTCAGACCGCCGCGATAGCGGTCGTGATACCCCTGAGCGAGGGTCTGCAAGGCCGCCTCGCCGAAAGCGACGATCCGCAGGTCGGAATTCGACAACCATCCGCTCGTCACCATCGACAGGTGGAAGTGCTCCCAGTACCGCAGGTAGACATCGAAATAGTCCATGTCATGGAGGTCAGTCTCGCGACAGCCGGTGTACTCGAGGTCGCGGCGGCACCAGCCCTCAATTGCCGATCGCACGACAAATCGTCCATCCGCGGGCAGCCCCCCGGATTTCTCGTATGTGGACACACAAGCAGCAGCGGGACGTCGGACCGTGAGTATCAGCTCGAGGTCATCGCCCAGCACGCGACGGAACAATCCCCCCCGCGTAAACACCCTTGGTCAGCTTTTTGGGCACTACCACCTTTCCTGCGTGCCTCGGCCGCTGTGAGAAGAACACGTCGACCATCGTCAGATATTCGGCCATCGTCTTGAGGCTGAGCAACCAGGTGTTGATACCCGGTTGCAGATCGAAAGGAGCGACTTCCGGGAAGCTGTCATGCGCAATCGCGTCCGGAACGTTCTCCGGCGCCATTCCGATCGCCCGATACAGCTCAGCCGTCAGATAGGAACCGCCCGAGCGCGGCATGCCGAGGATGCCGACAAAATGATAGTGCGACTGCAACTCGTGAAACGGCGCGCTGTCGCCTGCGAGGAGAGAATACAGCAGGCCGTAGGAGCGGGCGAGCAGATTGCGGCCGGTCGGATTGCTCATTACGGCCTCAGCGGCTTTAGTCGCGCGTAACTGGAGATCGCCGTCGTGGCGCAGAAGCGCTTCAGAACATTGATCGGCCCAGATCTCGCGTTCAAACGGCCGCTGCGCCAGCACTTGCGCCAGAAACGTAATGAACGCCGGGGAGACGGGTATCTCGCGATCAGTGAGCATCAGTCTCGCGGGCGTGGAAAATCAACACCTGTCAATTTCGAATTCTCAGGGTACTGACGGCCGGCTCAGCCGTTACTGACACGACAACATGCGACCCGGACACACCGTTGCACGGTGCGCACATGACGCCGGTCTGATCCAACATCAACTCGATTACACTGAGTTCATACTGCGCTACAATTCACTCAAACGTGTCAGAGATAACCGGAGACGAACATGAATTCCGATAGTCGGTTGCTTTCCGTCGTAGCCATCAGCGGTAGCTCGATCCTCGTCGGTTGCGGAGGCTACTCGGGTAGTTCGTGTGGCTCTTACGGTTCCTATGGTTCGTACGGTTCCTTCGGGGTAGGTGCCGTGCGTCGGCGCGTACGAAACGCCAATGGGGCTCGGGCCGCCAATGCTCCCGCCGCGACATCCATGTCTGGAAATTACCCGGCGTGTACATCTCCCGGGAACGTAGCTGCTGGAATCTATGCGGGCACATTGACCGACGGGATCACTCATCAGGTCGATCCGGTCGTCGTCATCATTGCGGAAAATGGAGAGGGTGTGCTCAGTGGTCAGGACGGCGTGTATTATCGTTTGAGCGTGAGCACGTGGGATAACAGCGCCTCCGGCAGCTTCTATGCCTATTCCCAAGCCGCTGATTCCAACGGCGTTCAACCTGGTTCCGGTACCGTAGCCGCAACGGTGACTCCGGCCGGCCTCAGTGGCACCCTTACACATCGAAGCGGTGAGGTCGGATCATTGTCGCTGACATTTGATGACACCTATTACCTCGCGTCCTCGTTGCCGACATTGGCAGGCAGTTGGAGTTCTAGCGTCAATGGCTTCGGTCTGACTGCAACCATTGCGTCCGACGGAACCTTCACTGCGATCGATTCAGATAACTGCTCATACAGTGGTTCGTTTTCGCCGATAGATCCGAATGTGAACGCCTACTCCGAGAGCTTCGCCCGTTCGTGCAACGGCAGTACTACGACATTCACCGGGTTGGCCAGCTATTTCCCGGCTACGGCCAGCGGCACCCCGACTCGGATCAGAATATTTGCTGATGACAATCGAGGCGACTACCTGGTCGCTGATTTGCAATGACCGCTGCTCTGCGGTGCGCATGCAGTCAACAGAGGTATAGTCTACTCGCGTGCACCGATCGCATCGCGTTTTAATGTTTTCTTAATCTTCCGTTAATCTGGCTGGCGGGCTTCACCGGCAGCGCCTGCTCGTGTCCGTGCGGGAGATTTTAATGATGGATTCAGACGTTTTTCATCAATCTGGTGTACCGTGAAATGACGGTTTTCCTTGCAACGCTGAGTAGCTCCGCGGAGTGTGGCGCTACAGCGGTCTCGAGGCCGCGCTCGTTGGGACACGCCGGGACTGCCGGCGCGTGTTGCCCCCCAACCCCCGCAGCGGAGCGCTCTACAGCGTTCCTCCTGACGAGCGCGACCTGGAGGCAGTGTCCATGCATATCCGTCGGTTCGTTTTCCTCCAAGGCAACGACGTAGGCGTGCTGGAACTCAGCTTGGAAACATAGAAGTCTGCTCCGTGATCGCGGTTGCCTCAGCCTTCCGCCGTAACAACCTGTGCTTCGAGTGTGCGAGAGCCGCGCAGCGAATTCGAGATCAGGCAACCGTGCTCAGCGCGCTCCAGCAACTCACGTGCTTTGGCAACATCTGAACCGGCCGGTACGGTCAGCTTTGCAAACGTTGTGAAGCGAGTGAATTGGGAAGTCGGACCGACGCGCTCGAGCACGCCCTCGGTTCGACACTCGAGTTGCAGCCACGTGAAGCGAGCCGCGCGTGCCAGAGCGCGGAAGGTCAGGATGCAGCAGTCGGCGACGGATGCGCACAGAAGTGTTTCAGGTGACCACACACCGCCCGGGCCATCGAATTCGGGTGGCGCAGCCGTTTCGAGACTGGGCAGCTGCGATGAGTTGACGGTGACGAGACCGGCGTTCTGTGCGGTCGCGGATGCAGAATAGGTGTGCGGATAGGGGTGCATGTCGTTTACTCCGCGACGTTGGAAACGGCTGCGCTCAGAAGACGACGAACTTCTTCGGCTGTCGGCTCGAGTGCCGGGTTGTTCGTCCGCTGCATGGCGGCCACCGGATCTACACTGGCTACCTCGACCTGTCCGTCGGCGGTTTCGCGCACAATGACGTTGCAGGGCAGGAGCACGCCCAGCTTGTTCTCCATCTTCAATGCTTCGTGCGCAAATCGAGGATTACAGGCACCCAGAATCCGCTACTTGGGAATATCTGCACCGAGTTTGGCTTTGAGCGTTGCTTGCACGTCGATATCGGTAAGCAGTCCAAAGCCCTGTTGCTTCAGTTGAGCTGTAACGTCGGCTACAACTGCCTCAAACGGTCCGTGGACCGTCTTCGAAATGTAATAAGCCATTGCAGCCCCTCCTATGCCAATTTAGTCGCCTGACCCCGCATCCGTCAGTGTGGTTAGTGCGTACAGTGCATTTCTCAGCGCCGGCAGAATTCCTCATAAAGTACTTCCATCACCTTCGTGACCACCCCTGGCGGCAACGAATAGCGGATACTCTGGGATTCGCGAGTCGTGGTGACGATTCCAGCTTCCCGCAGGACGGCCAGGTGTTGCGACAGCGCAGACTGGCTGAGGGCCAAGCGTTCGTTGATCTCGCCGACTGAATGAGGCCCCTGCAGCAACTGACACAAAATCATCAGGCGCTGCTCGTTGGCGAGCGCTTTCAAAAACTCAGCGGCCTTCGCGGCGTGCGGCTGCATCTCGCGTGCCGCCCGCGCGAGCTTGAGTGACACGGCGCCCGATGCGTTTCCTCGGCTTTTCATCTCTAGCTGTTCCTGCGCGAAAGCGGCCAACCGGCCGGTCATGCGTAATTATATTCACCTATTGCTAAATTAGCAAAAGCTAATATAGTGATGCCACTGATTCAGTACGCAGGAACCTCAGTGACTTTCTGCGGAAAGTGCTGATGCGCGCGTGCGTCGCGATGTGCATGCTCACGAGGATGCCCACCCTGCGCGTCAATAGGTAATCGAACCAGACGGAGAATGGCAATGACTATCGATCGCATGGTGCTCGCGTTTGCGGGCGCGATGATTCTTCTGAGCTTGCTCCTCGCTGAGTTTGTCAGTCCCTGGTGGCTGACCCTCGCGGGTTTTGTGGGACTGAACCTTTTTCAATCGGCCTTCACCGGCTTCTGTCCTCTGGCAATGATCCTCAAGAAACTGGGTGCTACGCCTGGCGCGGCATTCGGGTGATCGATAACGAGGCCACCATCGTGGATCTGACGCGTCACACGTTTCGCGCCGCTGCTGCCTGCGCCGCTGCTTTGCTCATTGGAGGATGCGGCGGGGACGGTCCCGCGTCGGCGCCTCCAACCGCGACTCAAAACCTGGAATCGGTGACCGTCGAGCCGAGTCGCACGCCGGTCGAACGGAAGCTCGATGGGGTCATCGAGGCAGTCAACCAGGGAACCGTCGCCGCGCAGACAGCGGGTCGGGTGGCCGCCATTTTGTACGATGTGAACGACTTCGTTCCCGCTGGTGCCGTCATTGTTCAGTTGCGCTCGACTGAGCAGAAGGCGGGGATGTTGCAAGCGGAAGCTGCTTTGCGTGAAGCCGCCGCGCGGGAAGCTGAAATTCAGACGCGCTACCAAAGAATCGCCGACATGTACGAGCGCAAAGTGGTGCCCAAGGCAACACTCGATGAGACGGCGGCCAATCGGGACGCTGCGGTCGCCCGATTGAGCGCGGCCCGTGCGGCGCTCGAGAGTGCGCGCGAAGGTGTTGCTTATACAGAGGTTCGTGCACCTTACGCGGGTGTCGTTACGAAGCGCCTCGTCCAGGTCGGTGAAACAGTCAGTCCCGGCACGCCGCTCATGAGCGGGCTGTCGCTGCAGTATCTGCGGGTCATGGTTGATGTGCCGCAGTCGATCGTCGCGCAGGTTCGCCGTATCAAGAAGGCCGCGATATACGTTGATGGGCGGCGGATCGAGGCGACCAGCGTCACTGTGTTCATGGAGGGCTCATCGCCGTCCAACACCTTCCGCGCGCGACTCGAGCTACCGGAGAACGCCACGGACTTGTATCCCGGGATGTTCGTGAAGGCCGGCTTCGTGGTAGGCGAAGCTGAGCGACTGCTGGTCCCGGCGACCGCTCTCGTCGAGCGCAGCGAGGTAACGGCGGTATACGTCCTGGATCCGAGTGGACGAAGCTCGCTGCGTCAAGTGCGTGTCGGCGACCATTTTGGCACGGCTGTGGAAATTCTCGCAGGCCTCGCTCCGGGAGAGCGCGTTGCCACGCAGCCGCTGGCTGCCATGAAGTTGCTCAGACCCGTTTCCGGGACATCAGGGTCGGGTTCATGAACGAGCCAGGGCAGCAGGGGAGCTCTAGCGGTCCGCTGGGTTTCAGCGGGCGGGTTGCACGGCAGTTTTTGTCGAATCAACTCACACCCCTTCTGGCCATTGCTGCGGTTCTCATGGGTGTCTTCGCCGTGCTCGTCACCCCGCGCGAAGAAGAGCCGCAGATCGATGTGACGTTCGCGAATGTTTTCGTCCCGTTTCCGGGCGCCTCTGCCGAACAGGTCGAAAGTCTGGTCGCTTCTCCCATGGAGCAGGTGCTGGGAGAAATTTCCGGCATTGAGCACATCTACTCCTCCTCGAGCCCGGGTCTCGCTGTCCTCGGAGTCCAATTCAAAGTCGGCGAGCACCGCACGGAAGCCATCGTTCGGCTTTACAACGCGATTTACTCCAACCAGGACTGGCGGCCGGCGAACGCCGGTATTCTTCAGCCCCTCATCAAACCGAAGGGCATCGACGATGTGCCGATCGTCACCCTGACACTGTGGACGCGAGATCCGCAGCGTGGAGCACACGAGCTCGGACAAGTGGCGCATTCGATCGAGACTGAGATCAAGCGCGTACCGGGAACTCGCAATGTCTACACCATCGGAAGCCCGGCCAGTCTGGTGCGTGTGCAGCTCGACCCTCAGAAGCTCGCCGGGTTTGGCCTGACCCTGGAGGATTTGTCGCGAGCTCTGTTGGCGGCCAACGTCGTTCAGCATGCCGGAGCCCTGGTCGGCGATGACCATGTCATACCCGTACAGGCCGGCGAGTTTCTGGCCAACCGCGATGATGTCGCTGGCCTCGTAGTCGGCGCCGATCATGGCAGGCCCGTCTTCCTGGAGGACGTGTCCGATGTTTCCGCCAGGCCAGATCCCCCGGACTCCTACGTGTGGCTCGGAACGGGGCCCGGCGCGCACACGCGCGGTCTGTCCGAATCCGCGCACGCTCCAGCAGTCACCCTCGCGATATCGAAAAAGCCGGGGGTTAACGCAATCGACGTCGCAAGACAGGTGATCCTGCGGGTGGATCAATTGCGTGGGACCTATGTACCCGATGGCGTCGAAATCACCGTGACCCGCAACTACGGTGAGACTGCCAACGACAAAGCCGTAAAGCTCATTGAGAAGTTGCTCTTCGCCACCGCCTCGGTCGTCCTGTTAGTCACATTCGCGATGGGTAAGCGGGAAGCGGCCGTTGTCGGGACGGCCGTGGTCGTCACGCTTGCGGCGACTCTGTTCGCTTCGTGGGCCTGGGGTTTCACCATCAACAGGGTCTCCTTGTTCGCGCTGATCTTCTCAATCGGCATTCTGGTCGATGATGCGATCGTGGTCGTCGAGAACATTCATCGCCACATGCGTCTCAGCGGCGGACCCCTGGTTGAGCTGATTCCAGGGGCCGTTGACGAAGTCGGCGGGCCCACCATTCTCGCGACCTTTACGGTGATTGCGGCGTTGCTGCCGATGGCCTTTGTGAGCGGGTTGATGGGACCGTACATGAGTCCCATTCCGATCAACTCGAGCATGGGCATGCTCATCTCACTCGCGGTGGCGCTGGTATTCACACCGTGGCTGAGTCGCAAGCTACTGGCCCGCACGCATGTGGCCACGAGCGGCCAGGCGGAAACGCCGTGGATCAATCGCGTGTTTGAACGGGCAATGGGTCCTTTTTTGGGTGGCGCAACCGGGCGGTCACGTCGACACCGACTCTACTGGGGCATCGTCGCTGCGATTTTCGTGGCAGTCGGGCTGGCTGTTGCCAAGCTCGTCGTGTTGAAAATGCTGCCGTTCGACAACAAGTCGGAATTTCAGATCGTGGCCAACCTGCCGAAGGGTACGACCGTCGAAACAACGGCCCGCCTGCTGGATGAGGTTTCGCACGAGCTCGAGCGCGTACCCGAAGTCAGCGATTACGAGGTATATGCCGGGACATCCGCGCCGATCAACTTCAACGGGCTGGTCCGCCAGTACTACCTGCGCCAGAGCCCGGAGTTGGGCGATATTCAAGTCAATCTCGTAGACAAGCACCACCGGGACAGGAAGAGTCATGAGATTGCCGCGGCGGTGAGACCCGCGCTGGCCGCGATCGGCCGCAAGTTCGATGCCTCGATTCAGGTCGTGGAAGTGCCGCCGGGGCCGCCGGTGCGCGCACCGATCGTTGCGGAAGTCTATGGGCCGCGTTACGCGGAGCAGCGCGTCCTGGCCAAACAAATCCGCAAGGTTTTCGAGTCAACACCCGATGTCGTGGATGTGGATGACAGCATTGAAGCCCCGTCCCCGCGCCTCGTGGTCGAAGTCGATCGGCAGAAAGCAGCGTTGCTCGGAATCTCCGAGCAACAGGTCGTTCAGACTCTGGCCGTGGCGCTGGCCGGCGCGGATGTCACATACGTTCATGGCGGCCGCGAGCGATATCCCATTCCCGTGCGACTCGAATTGGCGAGCGCAGACCGCTCGAAAATCGAACGCCTCCTCGAGCTCGAAGTCAGATCGCAGTCAGGCACGCGCGTGCCGTTGTCTGAGATCGTCAGCGTTCGCACGACGCAGTGGGATGGCGCGATTTATCACAAGGATCTGCTGCCGGTCACGTACGTCACCGGCGATATGGCAGGCCGTCTCGACAGTCCGTTGTATGGCATGTTCGGAATCGTCGGGAAGATCGGCCGCGAGCCGCCCGGTGGTGCCTCGATTGCGCAACGATTCATCAGCCAGCCCGACGATCCCAACGCGCTCGCCATCAAGTGGGACGGCGAATGGCAGATTACCTACGAGACGTTTCGCGACATGGGGCTGGCATACTCGGTAGGTCTCATTCTGATCTACCTGTTGGTCGTGGCGCAGTTCGGTTCCTACGCGTTACCACTCATCATCATGGCACCCATTCCACTGACGATTATCGGTGTCATGCCTGGACACGCGCTGCTGGGAGCGCAGTTCACTGCGACTTCCATGATTGGCATGATCGCCCTTGCGGGCATCATTGTGCGCAATTCCATTCTACTGGTGGACTTCATCGACACTGAGTTGCGCGCGGGCCGCTCTCTCGAAGATGCGGTGGTACGTGCGGGTGCCATCCGCGCAAAGCCGATTGCCTTGACCGCGCTGGCTGCGATGATCGGCGCCGGCTTCATTCTGGACGATCCGATTTTCAACGGACTCGCGATTTCACTCATTTTCGGCATCCTGGTTTCGACCGTGCTCACGCTCCTCGTGATTCCGGTCCTCTATTACGCCTACCTGAGGAGAAAAGAGGCGCGCGCCGCGCGCTAGGAGAAACTTCCATGGCTCATGTTGCAATAGTC